>ERZ1673738.43-NODE-43-length-209738-cov-10.600077_pt1 | contig 209738 bp, 198 predicted proteins | sample MGYA00580198_ERZ1673738 | MGnify/ENA primary metagenome ERZ1673738 (study PRJEB41218, sample SAMN15661784) | gut metagenome | host: Homo sapiens | place: Canada: London | collected 2015-08-20/2019-03-30 | study: EMG produced TPA metagenomics assembly of... | reverse complement strand
ATAATTAAGCGGCTCGGAATCGTTCGATTCCGAGCCGCTTTTTGCTCAAACGTAACAAACGTAAAGCCGGACGATTTCCGTCCGGCTAAAATTATTTTTTAAGAATTATGATGGTGTCAGAGTTTTTATAAATAACGGTATTCCCGTTGACCGCAATGGAAATGCTTTCACCGTCTACGAAACAAGTATATATGCAATCATCGATTTTATACCACACACCTTTTGTTTCGACGGACGATCCGCTATTGGTGATTTTGATAATAAGCGTGTGGTCGTCGTTTACGGTTGCAATAATGGAATCTTTGGAAAGTTTTTCGCCATTCCATTGATCTCCGGGTTCATACAGTTTATCGCCGGCGTAAATCATTTTTAAACGATATTTGCCGCTGATGCTCGAAGAGCAAGAACATAAAGAGAATAAAAGCGTTAAAACGCATAATAATGATAAAATAGATATTGTTTTTTTCATAATATCTCCTCCTTTATCTCATTATATCACGCCTGTTGGGCGTAAGTCAAGCGGATTACGCCCATTGATTGTAATATATACATATGATTACATTAATGCAGATACAGAAAAAATTATCGGAAGCCATCACGCAAAGCAATATGACGCAAACCGAAATAGGGAAAAGACTGGGCATTTCGCAGCAGTCTGTTTCGCATTACGTCAAAGGGGATAAACTTCCCGCGCTCGACACCCTTGCAAATCTGTGCGTTTTGTTGGATGTTGACCCTGCGGATATACTTTGCACCGAAGATTAAAGGTAAAATTAAGCGGCTCGGAATCGTTCGATTCCGAGCCGCTTTTTAAAGTGTTGTCAGGTTAATCAAAACAGAGAAATGATTATCCCTGAAACCGCGCCGATAAGATAAAGCGTCAACGCGAGCAGAAGATTTCGTTTCGTCCTTTTCGTGTTCCTGAACAAAATCGCAAGCCCGACGCCTGCGTTGGAAACAAGTCCAGCGGTCATCGCCCCGAAGGAAATCGCTCCGCTTACGAACGCGCTCGTGATAACCGCGGACGAAGCGCAATTCGGGATAAGCCCCACGAGTGAAGTGACGAACGGCGCGAGAAATTTCGAGTTTTCAAGGATAACGGCGAGTTTTTCCGCCCCGATGAAACCGTTTTCGGCAAAAAGCAAGCCGAAAACGAGCGCTACGGCGAATACGTAACCGAACGTTTGCACCGCGTGATTCAAAGGAACGACGATATACCTTTTGAACCAGACGTATTTACGGCCGTCATCGTCCTCGGTGCCGTGGTCGTGGCAGTGAGCGCAGATGTCCTCGTGTTCAAAAGTTTCATCCTCGACTTCCGTTTTTTTGCCGAACAATGCGTTTACAATCTCGCCGACGATAATCGCGAGTACGATTTTTATAAGCAAAAGGGGAATGAGATAAATGCGTTTGTCGCTCGAAATAAGTATCGAAAACGCCTCGTCGCTCGTCGCGATGAAAACCGAGAGCAAAGTTCCGACGCCTATAAGGTTTTTTTCGTAAAGTTTTGCCGACATTACCGAAATCCCGCATTGCGGGAACGCCCCCGCGAGCGAACCGAGAACGGGCGCGGCTTTGCCTGTTAAAAATTTTCCGTTTTTCGCGAAGTTTGCTTTTCTTTCGAGAACTTCTATGATAACGTAAGTTAAAAATATAAACGGCAGCATTTTCAGCGAATCAAAAAAACTGTCTGTCAGAATGTCAAGCATAAACCCTCCTTTATCGGTTTTATTTCGCCTCTCGTCTGCGTGTATTGCGTGATTTTGGAATATCGACAAGATTATACCTTTTTTTTCGGAAAAAATCAAACGTAATACCGCCGGTCAATTACTTTTTCGTTATCTTAGTGATAACGAATGGAATCCCTATCGATATAAAAACTCCAAAAAACCCGAAGCCGCGGAAATTTTCCGCGGCTTCGGATTATAATGGAGAATGATTTATAAAAACAAGAAAAAACTTGGGGTGAGTGAATTTGCCTCGTTTCTATCCGTGAGAACGAACCCATTTTGCCGAACTCGTCTCTCAGATTACGCCTTTATTATACCCTTAAGTTATGTTGCGCGTTTGACGGCATAATATTTCTTTGGTGAAATATATTTCACTCAGTTTTTCCTTGACAAGGTTTTTTTTCGACAGAACCCCGCTTCCGGCGGCAATTTTCAGCCTTTTCCGTCCTTTTTGTGCTTGGAATCGTCGGGGGATTTAAAAATCGACAACGAGATGAACGTGCTGGTTTTGCTGAACAGCGTCGAAACGATGATCATCGCTTCGATCGGCGCGCCTATGAAGAAAATCGGCCACAGGTTATATGACAAAATCTGCAGATACGCCGCGACGATAAGCCCCCAGCAAATGAGCGAGAACAAAACGGTGTTCACCCATTTTATGTTGCCGTGCGCTTTGTTGTATTTAGCGCAAAGATAAGCCGAAACGGGGATCGCCCAGATAAACACCTGCCAGAAAACGACCTTCTTTATAATAAAGAAAGCGACGTAAACCGTTACGGCAATGGTGAAAACGGACAAAACCGAAAGGCAAAGCATAACAATGTCGTTCGATTGATTGGATGACGGCTTTTTTTCGCGGTTAATCAGTTTGTCCGCCGCGTTTTCCCTTATCAGATCGTCCACCGTTATGCCGAACAGATCGGCAACCGCGCCGAGCGCGACGATATCCGGAACGGACGAGCCGTTTTCCCATTTTGAAATCGTCTTGTCGGAATAGGCGATTTTCTCGCCGAGTTCCGATTGTTTCATTCCGCTTGCAACGCGCAATTCTTTAATGTTTTTGGATATGTTTGTTTCTATCTGATTCATCGTGAGTGGATTGTAGCACTAATCGCGGATTTTGTCAAGTCCGAATTTAAAGCCGTTGCCGACAAGATTTTATAACCGTTGCCGTCGATGTTTTATAACCGTTGCCGTCGATGTTTTATAACCGTTGCCGACAAGAAGCGCGAAAAATTATTGTCCGTAAATTATTGTCCGTAAATTATTGTCCGTAAATTCTCGTTCTGAAATTTTTAATCCAGAATTTGGTGTAATTATAGAGTTTTTCGGGCGTTGTCGCCGAAAGCCCTCTGCAATATTTAACGTATTCGCATACAAGTCCGTCGATGAAAACTTTTATTTCGAGTTCTATATGTTCGCTGTTTATAACGTTTTTGTCTTTGAAGCAGATTTCCAGAAACTTGCTGCTTGCAATCGTGGTGAGTTTTTTCGCCGCGAAGAGAAAATCGTTGGAACTGCACAAAAGTTTATAGTTTTCGTTGTTTTTCTTTATGTAATCGAAGAACGAATCGGTAAAACTGTCGATGTCCTGCGAGCCGATAAGGCGCGCGTCGTCGAAAAACTTGTCGATAAGTTCGTTTTCGTAGTCCTCGGCAACTCCGTAAACGTCGTCGTAATGCGAGTAAAACGTTCCGCGGTTAATATCCGCGCGTTTTACAAGTTCCGTAACGGTTATTTTGTTTATCTCTTTTTTTTCGGAGAGCATCTCCGCAAACGTTGATTTTATCAGCGCGCGCGTTTTTATCGATGACCTGTTCACGTTTTTTGCTTTCATTTTGTCCTTTTTCGCACAACATATTCAACACTGTTAATATTTCAACACTGTCGTTAAATCTGTGCTTTTCATTTTCTTTCGATTGCATTATACTCCTTTACGTAAAGAATGTCAACAGTGTTGAAGAAATTTTATACGGAGGTAGCAATGAGCGTAATTAACGTTGAACGTCTTACCAAAGATTACGGCTTCGGGCGCGGCGTTTTCGACGTGAGTATTCACGTCGAAAAAGGCGAAGTGTTCGGATTCTTAGGTCCGAACGGCGCGGGTAAGTCCACCACGATCCGTCATCTTATGGGATTTTCCAAAGCAGACGACGGCAAAGTCGAAATTTTCGGCAAGCCGACTTTCGGGAAATATTACGAAATATTGAAAAACGTAGGGTACATTCCCGGAGAGGTTGCCCTGCCTGCGGGGCTTACCGGCAAAGAGTTTTTGAAAATGATGCAGGACCTGACGGGTATTTACAATAACGAGCGGCTCGGAATGCTTCTCGAACTTTTCGAACTCGACGAGGCGTCCCTTCTCGGCGACGTGAAGCGAATGAGCCTCGGCGTGAAGAGAAAACTCGCGGTCGTTTCGGCTTTTATGTCCGACCCGGAGGTTCTTATTCTCGACGAACCCACGAGCGGACTCGATCCCGTTATGCAGGAGCGGTTCATAGAGTTCATCCACAAGGAAAAGGAACGCGGCAAAACGATATTGTTATCGAGCCATATTTTCTCGGAAATCGATAACACGTGCGACAGAATCGCGATAATCAAAGACGGTAAAATAGTTTCCGAATTCGTTGCGAACGACTTAAAACACGCGTCCAAAAAATACTACACGGTGGACTTCAAAGTGGAAGCAGACAAGAAAAAGTTTCTCGAAAGTTCGGTCGGAATCGAATCGCTGACGATGATAAACGACAAAGAAAACGAGATTTTCATTTCGATAGAGGATAAAGATCTGAACAAGACGATAAATCTCCTTTCCGCGGTGGACGTGACGAAATTCAGCAACAGAAAGGAAAGCCTGGAGGATTACTTCATGAAGTTCTATAAGGAAGACAAAGACTTCGGAGGCGCGATAAAATGAGCGAAAAAAACGTTATCGAAGTTAAAAATCTCACGAAGGATTACGGCTACGGCAAAGGCGTGTTCAACGTGGACCTTAATATAAAGGAAGGCGAAATGGTAGGTTTCGTCGGCACGAACGGCAGCGGAAAAACCACGACGATAAGAAGTATTCTCGGGTTTATAAAGCCGACGGGCGGCGAGGCGAGAGTGAACGGGCTGAGTTCGTGGGAACACGCGAGTGAGATAATAAAAAACGTCGGGTACGTTCCCGGCGAAATAGCCTTCCCGGACCTTAAAACGGGCGTGGATTTCCTTAATTCGCAAAAGGAATTTCTGAATATGAACGATATGAGTTACGCAAACGAACTCATAGAAAGGCTGCAACTCGATCCGCGGGCAAACCTGAAGAGAATGAGCAAGGGCATGAAGCAGAAAACCGCGCTCGTCGCCGCGCTTATGTACGACGCGCCGATTATCATTCTCGACGAACCTACCACGGGACTCGATCCTCTTATGAGAGTTACTTTCCTCGATATCATCAAAGAAGAGCATAAAAAAGGCAAAACGATTTTTATGAGTAGTCATAACTTCGAGGAACTTGAAGGAATCTGCGACAAAGTCGCGCTGATAAGCGACGGGCATATCATCGACGTGTGCGATATGAAAACGATAACCGATCCTGCGGAAAAGGTGTTCAAGATAGAATTCAACAACGAAAAAGATTATCTCGATTTCCTTAAAGAGGATTACGTCGTTACGAGAATTCAGGATATTTACAATCAGGCGACTATTAAAATAGGCGCGGACGATACGGCAAAACTTCTGAAAACGCTTAACAAATACAACGTTAAGTTTATTTCGGAAATACCGTATACTCTGGAAAAACATTTCAAAGAAGTATTAAAAGCAAAACGGGAGAATACAGAAAATGTTCAGTAAAGCGTTATTTAAACAATCTTGCAAGGCAAACGGCGTCATGTGGACGATAATAACGTTCGCGGTGTGCTTCATGCTCGCATGCGTAATGCTCATCAGCGGCAACGGCAATATCGGAGAAACGAAAAATGCCATCGAGGACACCATAATTCAGAAAGAAATCGACGCGGCGATAGAAGAACGCGCGATAAACTACTATTCGCTGTCCGACAGCGCGCTCACGACTTTCGATAAGGAGTATATTGCGGCGTTCGACAAAGCGGAATATCTCAGAACGGTAGCCACTCTTATGGCGGGCGGAAAATCGGAAAGCGAAGCGAAAACCGCGGCGGCGAGTAAATATTACGGCGTTGCCGCGCTGAAAGTGAATTTTGCGGCAGAGCAGAAAGCGGTTGATCTCGGCTACGGCGACGACAAGGAAAAAACTCAGGAAATAGTCGGCGTTTCCATGTTCGCGCTCAACCCCGAACTGATAGAAGAGGGCAGCAAAACGCTTTATAACGCCTATCTCGGGAAAACAGAAGATATTCTGGACGCTTACGACGTAACTTCGCTTGTTGTTTACGCGATGCAGGACAAAGGCGAAGAATATATAACGTCTATCGAAAGAAGAGACTACGTTTCCACCCGCGCCGAAAAGGCGGGCGCGAACTTCCTCGCGCTGAATATCGTTTCGGAGGAAGCGGTGGACGAAATGATAAAAACATTGTCGTCTTACGGCGTCGACAGGGCAAAATACGACAGTTTCGGATATAATTACGAAAACGTCAAAAAACTTGCGCGCAACACCGTAATCACTTACAGTAACCGCCTCGAATACGAACTTTCCGAACTCGAAAAGAAGTACGCGGCGGGCGGATTTACATCCGAGGAAGAATATAAAACGGCTGCGGAAAAAACGAACGCAGACCTTATCAAGGCTATATCGGGCAGTCTGCTCGATTCGCTTCCGTCGGAAGTGAGCGACGCTCTCGAAGATATCGGTCAGGCGGATTTATACACGCTTATAGTCGGTTCGATATTCTATAAACTCGCAGGCTTGCTGCTTCCCATTATTTATATGATTATGGCTTCCAACAACCTTATTTCCGGGCAGGTGGACAGCGGCTCGATGGCTTACGTTTTGTCCACTTCCATAAAGAGAAAAACGGTCGCGTTCACACAGGCGGTTTATCTTGTCGGTTCGCTTCTCGCAATGTTTCTGCTCACCACGGCAACCGGTTGCGTGTGTCTTGCGATCGTCGGGACGGATATAGGTCTTACTTACGGAAAATTGTTGTTGCTCAATCTCGGCGCGTTTCTCGTGTTGTTCGCTCTCTCGGGGCTTAACTTCTTCACGTCGTGTTATTTCGACAGGAGCAAACGCTCTATGGCGATCGGCGGCGGGCTTAGTATTTTCGCGCTGGTCGCGGCTATGCTCGGCTTGTTCGGCAGCCCGGTAATTCCTAAGGTCGTTCGTCTTGATTCGTTGAATTACTTCAACTATACCACGATAATTTCTATGTTCGACGTCGTTTCCATAATGGACGGCACGACGGTGTTTATTTGGAAATTCGCGATACTCGCGGCGTTGGGATTAATAGGTCTTATAGCGGGTTCTTTGAAATTCACGAAGAAAGATTTACCGCTTTAAAAAATAAATAAAAAACGAATAAAATAAACAGGAGAATAAAAAATGTTTGAATTCAACAAAGTAATGAGAGATTACGAAAGCCTCAACGCAATCGAACGCGGCCTGATGCTCACCGAAAAATCGGTAAGCATTCTCGCAAAACTTTCCGCTCTCGATATCGACGGAATCGACCCCGTGGAAACGCTCGCGTCGTTCATAATCGGCTCGGTCGTTGCGGACGGCAAACTGCATGAGAAAGAATATCTGCTCATTTATCCCGCGCTCGTAAAAGTTTTCGGCAGCGATTTCGATTACGAAAGCATCAAAAAAGAGTTCGAGGCGGATAAGGACGGAAGAAAGGATATCGCCAGGTATACTACCGACCTTCTTCGTGTTCTCGGAACGGTCGACGAAACTCTTTATGAGGACGTAATCATTCTCTGCCTTTGCGTGGTCACGATCGACGGCAAGGTTTCGTTGAGAGAGAAAAACTACGTTAAACGCCTTATAGCGTGATATTTGCAATTTAATCGTTTACGAAAGCCGTTCCGGAAAGGGGCGGCTTTTTCGTTTGTTCATTGATATGGTTGACAGACGCCGCCGGAAAGATTATACTGTAATAAGGCTCGGCGAGCCGGGAGACGTGGTGTCTATGAAGAAAACAAAAAACGAAATATCTCAATCTATGCCGGTGCTTTTGCCGATAATTTTTTCGGCGGGATTGCACGATGCTTATTCGTTTTTCTGCCGCGGCGGCGTTTTTGCCAACGCGCAGACGGGGAATATAGTGCTTATGAGCATGAATATCGCAAGCGGAAACGCGGCGGGTACGGTTAAATATATTGTGCCGCTGGCATTTTTCACGCTCGGCGTGATAGTTGCAAAAGTTCTGTTTTTAGTTCTCGGAGAAAAGAAACTGTTCTGGAAACAGGCGGTTCTGCTCGCCGAAGCGATAGCGTTGTTTGCCGTCGGTTTTATGCCGCAAAGCATGAATTTATACGCGAACGCGATCGTGTCGTTCGCCTGCGCCATGCAGGTGCATACCTTCAATAAAATTTACGGCAACGTTTTCGCAAGCACTATGTGCATAGGCAATCTCGTCCGGACTGCAGATACTTTCGTCACGGCGATTTCGACAAAGGATAAAGAAGCGTGGAAGAGTTGCGGTTTATACTTTACGGCTATAGTTGTATTCGCCGTCGGAGCCGCCGCGGGATATCTCCTGCAAAACAGGTTCGGAAACTACGCGATAATGTTTTCCGCCGCGCTCGCGTTTTTAGCGTCGTTCGCGTTTATCGGCAAAGAACGTCGTAACGCCGAAGTCGAGGTTGACGATGATAATAAAAAAGACGATGCGAAATCTGAACAACAATCGTGATATGGACTGAAAAAACGGCGTTAAACGCCTTATAGACCTACATTTGCGGTTTATTTAATTAAAGCCGCCCGACGAGCGTCCGCTCGTCAGATCACGGTTTGTTTTATTTTTGGCCGGCATACGATAAATAGATTGCTTTCGGACGCATAATATGATATACTAGGATATATTAAAAAAAAAGAATAAGGAGTAAAGGAAAAATGAAGACTGTTAAAGACAAATACTTGGTAGTAGGCGCGGATTTTGCGGGATTCCCGCTTAAAGAAGCGGTTGTTGCGCATCTCGAAAAGAAAGGTTGGAAAATTCTCGACATGGGCGTTAAGAAGGACAGCGATCCGAACGACACCGACCTTATGTTCCACAGAGTGGGACTCCGCGTAGGCTCGATGATTTCCGAGGGCGAATACGAAAGGGCTTTGCTTTTCTGCGGAACGGGCATGGGAATTCATATTGCGGCGAGCAAATGTCCGCACGTTCACGCGGGCGTTGTGGAAAGCGTACCTGCGGCGAGAAGAGCGATAACGGGCAACGGCGTGAACGTCCTCGCGATGGGCGCGTTTTACGTGGCCCCGGCAATGGGTTGCGACATCGCGGATGCATACCTTTCGGCGACGCTCGGTTCGGATCAGACCTGGTGGCATAATTTCTACGAATTCCATAAACTTGCGATTGACGAACTTGAGGCGTTCGATTACGAAGAATACAAGAAAAACGGCTTCAAAGTGAACAAACTCGGCGATTACGACCTTGTTCTGGAGGATAAACCCGAATAATTATGGCAGAAACGCTTTCCGATGCGATAAAATCCGATACCGTAAAATTGGATAAACGCGGCTCGGGCGTTCTGATTGTCGCGCACAGAGGTCTTTCGGGGCTTGAAACCGAGAACACGCAGTGCGCTTTCGTCGCCGCCGCAAACAGAAGTTATTACGGAATAGAAACGGACGTCCACGTTACCAAGGACGGCAGGTACGTAATCAGTCACGACGGTAATTTAAGCCGTGTTTTCGGGAAAAATATCGAAATCAAGGATTATTTATACGAAGATCTGCGTAAAGTGAGAAAGACCGAAAACGGCGCCGCAATAGAATACACGTCTGTTCCGTCGCTTGAAGAATATTTCGACGTTTGTCGGCGTTACGGTAAAAAGAGCGTTCTCGAACTCAAGGTGGAATACACCGACGAGCAACTTAAAGAGATTATACAAATCGCGAAGAACGCGGGGCAGTTTGAAAACGTTATTTTCATTTCCTTTTTCGTCGACAATATGATTCGGTTAAGAAAAATTCTGCCCGATCAACCCCTGCAACTTCTCGCAGGCCCGATCGACGCGGAGATTATCGATATCTGCGAAAAGAATTCGCTCGCGCTCGACGTGAGTTATCCCTCTTTGAACGAGGAAAACGTTGCGGAACTTAAACGCCGCGGAATCAAAATCAACTGCTGGACGGTGAACGATCGCGCCGACGCCGAAAAACTTATTTCGCTTGGCGTGGATTTTATCACTACCAATATTCTTGAATAACGACAAAATCTCATAATCAGTAATTTAACAGCCCGCGATTTCGCTATACGGCGAAATCGCGGGCGTCTTTTTAAGGCCGCAAGCCCGTGAAAGTCTGTTTTGAGCGGAAAAATCTGCTTCAGTCGTTGACAAATTGTCCGCCGAGAAGTACAATATATATATTGAAAACAGATAATCGTCGAATTTTCCGCGACGGCGCGATACGGAGAACGGAGAAGCATTCGTTTTATTTTTTGCCGGCATATGGCTTGCCGAATTTTAAAAATGCGAATTTTAAAAATGCGAATTTTAAAAGGGCGAATCCGGGAAGAACAAATAATGAAAATAGCGCTATATGTCGATTAACAGCGAATTTTTAAAAATCGGGAAATAACCCGACGACTATCTGAAAACCATACGACGAGAGAAATTTAAAGGAGAAAAGCGATGAAAAAGATATTTATATCGGGAAGCCTTAATATGGACCTGACGATAAAAAGTCCGTATATGCCGGAAGAGGGCGAAACGATAACGGGCAGCGATTTTATGACAAACGGCGGAGGCAAGGGCGCGAATCAGGCTACCGCCGCGGCGAAACTCGGCGGCAACGTGTTTATGTGCGGAGCGGTGGGAAAAGACGGTTTCGGCGAAACCCTCTTGAACAATCTTAAAACAGCGGGCGTAAACACCGATTTCATATCGGAAGAGAACGGCGTTTCCACGGGCATAGCGGTTATAATCGTCGCGAACGGAAACAACAGAATTATTCTCGACAAGGGCGCGAACGCAACGCTCACCGTCGAAAAAACCGCTAAGTTTTTAGAAAACGCAAGCGCCGGCGATATATTCCTTACTCAACTCGAAAATCCGATCGACGTGATAGGCGAGAGCCTTAAAATCGCAAAAAGTAAAGGCTTGTTCACGATTCTGAATCCCGCCCCGGCGAACAAGGATATAATTCCGTATCTCGGCTACGTCGATCTGATAACTCCCAACGAAACCGAAATGGAACTTCTGGGCGGAAAAGAGGAGTTGTTCAAAGTCGGGATAAAAAAGATAGTGACCACGTTAGGCTCCGAGGGTTACGAAATAGCGGACGCGGACGGCGCGAAAGTTTATCCGTGCTTAAAGGTGCGCGCGATAGACACGACAGCCGCGGGAGATACGCTTTGCGGCGGACTTGCGGTGGGGCTCGCCGAGGGCAGAAGTTTAGAGGAGGCGGCTGCGTTCGGAAGTAAAGCGGCGTCAATCGCCTGCACTCGTCGCGGCGCGGCTCAATCTGTTCCTACGAGGGAAGAAACGGATAACTACAAAGCGTAAGCGTAACGCATAACGCATAATGAAAACCGGTAACGCGAATCGTAATGAACCGTTGACGCGGCTCTTAGTGAACGAACGCGAATCACAATGAACTGCCGAAATTACAGAAAAAACTCCGCGCAGAAAAAACTCCGCACAGAAAAAACTCCGCACAGAAAAAACTCCGCATCGATTTGCGGAGTTTTCTTTAGTTTTTTATCCACTTTGCGTATAATTTCGTTTCTTGATAAATTTCTTGTCCTTGATCATCAACCTGCGCCTGCGGTAAAGTGTCTGTTTCAAAATCCCACTTGTTTATACAATCACTTTCTTTGTACCACCCGTCAAAAGCGTATCCGTTGCGTTCGGGAATCGGCGGAATACAAAGTCTCCGTGTCAGCCCTATAAGTCGCATGCGAAACCGTTTCATTCCATACGCTTGAAGATGATAAATAATCCCCGCAAGTTTGCCCCGTACTTTCATCTACTCTTAGCCAACCCTTAATGTATTTGCCGGATATTGTTTCCGTCGGCAATTCTACAGTTTCTCCCCAATAGAACGTTGCGGTTTTGTTTATATCTTCAAAATATACTTCCGTCGATATAGCCGACAACACATCTCGTTGCAAATACCAATTGTTGCTTGACGTTACAGAGTCTATCAATCTTTTTCCGCACTTGAACTTAAACGTATCGGGTAATGCATGGAATGAATACTTCCCGACATCAGGCAATTTATCATTGTAATAAATTATTTCTTCCAGATTTGCGCAGTCAGCAAACGCGTTGTTATCTATATCAATTATTTTATTCGGTAAGTATATTTTTTCGATATTATCATTACAACAAAACGCGTTTGAAGCAATTCTGGTTACTCCCGACGGGAAATCGCTTGCTTCCAATACGTTCGCCGTACCTTTATATTTATACAACACCTTGCCTAAAGTTATAAAATCTTGCGTTTCGAGCATTATCCGTGTGTCGTCTAAAGCAAACGGTCCGACATATTCGATATTAGACGCATTGTCAAACCCGGATAATTTTGTACACCCCGTGAAAGCATGCGAATCAATAGTAATAACGTTGCCTAAATTTATGGTATCTAAGTTATTCTCGCCCATAAATGCAAATTGCGAAATATGCCTTATTGCCACATTCGATACGCTTGACGGTATAGTGAAACTTGTGTCATCTTTTCCTACCGGATATTGCATAAGCCAGCCGTCAGAATTATATAACGCGCCGTTACTGCTAAAATACGTCGAATTACCGGTTACCGATATATTTTTTAATCCCGCGATGTTGGAAAATGCCACGTCGCCTATATAATAGATATTCGTGCCAAGAAAAATCTCCGTAAATCCGGTACCGTAAAAAGCGTAGCAATCTATAAACTCAACACTGTCCGGCATAATAAGGTCTGACCTATTAAGCGTTTCTGCAGCGGACGAATTAAATTTTTTTAAATTTGTACATCCTGAGAAAGCCCCGTAACCTATCTTCTCCAATTGAGGTTGTCCGGTTCCCGCAAACGTAATCGTCGTTAAGTTTTCAAGTCCGGCAAAAGCATAAGCTGATATTTTTTTGATTGTCTTCGGCAATACAATTTCAGTAATATTAGTTTCCCCGTCGAACGCATGCGCGGCGATTTCCGTAACAGTCTTCCCGCCAATAGTTTCAGGGATATAGAATGTAGATCCGGAATATTCTCCGTTATACCTGACAAAAGTTAAAGTATTATCATCGTTTTCAATTGTGACATAATTTGTATCAACCCCCAAATCCAAAACGCTTATCCACTTTGCATATAATTTCGTTTCTTGGTAAATTTCTTGTCCTTGATCATCAACCTGCGCCTGTGGTAAAGCGTCTGTTTCAAAATCCCAAATATTGACACATTCGCTTTCTTTGTACCACCCATCAAAAGCGTATCCGTCGCGTTCGGGAATCGGCGGAATATATTCGATTTTTTCCCCATAATTATAATTATCAATCCAATAATATCCGTTATTAGGGGCTTGCTCGTAATTATAATAATATGATATGTTTGCAGCAATCCCTTCTGATCTTCTATTGTATTCAACATTGTAATTTGTGTAATAATAAGTATAATGTTGAAGATTATCTTGTAAGCGTACTCAATAATTGAATTCCTTTTTTCATTTTTTATTTCTCCTTATTATCAAGATTTTATCATACCGTACGGCGAAAGTCAATATTCAATTACAAAATTTCTTTTCGGGTAGGGTAATTATCGAATTAAAAAAGAAAAAAATAAAAATCGATATAAAAACGCTTGCCAAACGACGAAAAAATGTGTAAAATATCGTGGTAAAGTGGGTTTGTCGGGCGCGGCAGAGTAATCGGTCGTCGTTTTGGCAAGAAATATTGGGGTGTCGCCAAGCGGTAAGGCTACGGACTCTGACTCCGTCATCCGGGAGTTCAAATCTCTCCACCCCAGCCAAACAAAAAGAACAGGCTTCTGCCTGTTTTTTTTGTTTTTCTTGCGAAGCGGTTAAAGAGAGATTTGAACTAAGAGCGACGCCGCCAGGCGGAAAAACAGTCCTGCGGACTGTTTTTAGCGATGACCGAAGATATTTGCAAAGCATCGGCTTAAATTTCAGAATTTGCTTTGCAAATATCAAGAGGAAAATCTCTCCACCCCAGCCACAAAAATCTAAGGTTTCACCTGAGATTTTTTGCTTTTTACGGCGTGCTTAGCAAATGCCGTAAACGGCTGAATCTTCCCCAAAATGGGGAAACTTTTGGGGAAAGTTTACGGAGTAATTTTTTGCTCTTTGAACTCGTTTCTAATTGTTGTTGCTTATAAAATTGTTTCAGACGTTTGTTGCGCCAATTTGCAACGAACGGGTAAAGCCTTTCGGTTAAAAATTCATACGGCGTAACGTGCAGCCGATTAGTTATTTTTTCAAGAGTATAATATAAGCCGCTATAAAATTTACCACTCGACTTAAAACCTGCCGCTTGCCTTAATTTGCTTTCGTTTGTCAGCCTGACGAATACCGCGCCGATAATTTCGGGTTTATTTTTGTAGTATTCGTTATAATGATTGCGTTCGCTTTCGGTAGTCGAATCGAGATATTTTTCAATATCCGAAAGCATCGTTTCGTTGTTAAAAAGATAGTATTTAAGAGTATAACGGCACAATTCACCTACGCTGTAAAAACTATAAAGAAAAGGCAATAAATCCTGCCATATAGAGCGAATAACAAACTCTGTTCTACGTCGAGATAATTCGGAAGTTCGCCTTTTTCCATAAAGTTTTCCCAATAGTATGAAACGATTTCGTCGGGAGTTGCATTTTTAATAAATTCGTTTTCTATTTTAGAGTTTATCCGTTTAATTGCGGAAGAAACGTAGCCTTGCGTTACGCCCGTTTTTTATTTTTATATTTCGCAAAAGCAATAAATTTTTAAATTTGCGAAATAAGCCACCTTGCTATATCTATTATTCTGATACCTTCTACCTGACTTTCGGGGTGTTTTGTTCTTGCAATGATTATTTTGGGATAAGCGTCCTTTATTGCGAGGAGCGGGGAGATTTCACGCTTTAAAGTTTCTTCACGGCTTATGTCGTCGCATATAAAGCAAGAACTCGATTACGATGATTTGGGACGTTCTTTTTATAAACGTTTAACAAGCGTATCGCCAATCAAATTGATTGATTTTGATAGGCCGAGTAACAATGTCTTTCATTGTACGGGGGAATTTACCTGTCGGCGCGACGGCGAAGAATTTCGTCCCGACATCACTCTGTTTGTAAACGGCTTGCCGCTTGTCTTTTTGGAAGTTAAAAAGCCGAATAATAAGGGCGGAATGATTGCGGAAAGCAATCGTATGAACAATATTCGATTCCCGAATAAGAAGTTCAGACGGTTTATAAACATCACGCAACTGATGATTTTCTCTAACAACAAAGAGTATGACACGTTAGGAGGGATAGTACCTGTTGACGGGGCATTTTATTGCACGGGTTCAAAAGGTAAGGCGTTTTTTAACTGTTTCAGAGAGGAAAATAAGGGCGGCGAAGCAGTTGCGCCGTATATAAAGAATTTCCCATATAAAGACATAAATCCCGAAGTTGAAAAGCGTATTTTATCGGACTTTAACTGTCAGGTAATACATACCGCACCTGAATATCAAACGAACTTACAAGTCAACACTCCGACTAACAGAATAATTACGTCAATGTGTTCCATTGAACGGTTATTGTTCTTGTTAAAATACGGAATCGCTTATGTAAAGGAAGAAAAGGAAGTTGACGGTGTTATCGAGTCGAGAGATGAGAAACACATAATGCGCTATCAGCAAATGTTTTCCGCCCTGACCGTCAGAGAGAAAATCAAAAACGGTGTAACGTCGGGCGTTATTTGGCATACGCAGGGGAGCGGTAAAACTGCGTTGTCGTATTATTTGAATTATGTATTGACTGATTTTCTTTCAACGCAAAACAAAGTTGCGAAGTTCTATTTCATAGTTGACAGACTTGACCTTATGGAACAGGCAAAGCAAGAGTTTGAGGCGAGAGGTTTGGAAGTAAAAACGGCGGACACTCGCGCCGAACTAATGAGTCAATTCAGAAATAATCAATCTTTGGATATAGATTTAAAAAAATCAAGCGATTTTTCGCTACAATACTGTTTTTTAATAATGATTAAATGTTATTATTAGAAATCCTCTCTCGTCAACTCGTTTGCTCCCGTTGACACTTCGCCAACAAGGGGAAGCTTATTCGTCATCAAAGCTTTAATAATCGACCTATAGGGTTATTTTTTATAAAACAGGCGTTTTTTCAAGCCCTAAAGTTTTATCGGTTTCGTTTAACTTTTCGGTAAGCTCCGCTATTTTGCAAGCATATTCGTCGCCCTTTTCAAGCTCGTGTTTTACCTGTATAAACTGCATTTCAAGCTCGTTTATGCGCTCGGTTAATTCTTTTGCCTGTTTATCGAGCGTACTTAAAAAATTCTCGATTTTTGTAACCGCGCCTGATGAAAACGTAGCTATATCAAGAACGTAGCGCGCGTTCGCCTGCAATATAAGATACGGGCGAATTTTATTGAAATTTGCAGGCAATACGATTTTAAAGTTTTTAAAGTCCGCAATAAAAATCTCTTGTGCGTTGAGCGCGTTTAAGGATATAGTTTTTGAAATAAGTCGGGCTATAAGACGATTATCAGGTGTTTCGGATGAATATTTATAGTCAACCGCATCTGCCTTTACGCATAATAATCTCTGTTTTTCCCGCTCAATCTCTTCAGGAAGAGTTAATTTCATGTTTTCAAGGTCTTCGCGCTTTAAGTTTTCTTCTCTCTCTAAAGTTTTCAGTCTTGCAAGTTCGTTACAGATTTCAACGCGGGTTTTAATGAGCGGATTGCCGATAGCAAGAGCTTTTACTTCCGCATACGATAAAACCGCATCGTCAAGACGGCGCTCGTCGGCACCTTTTGCAATACCCGACAACAACTCGGTAATAAATCGCTGTTTGTTTTCCAGAATCTGCCAGGAGTACGCGTCAAAACTGCCGACCGTAACGTAGCAGAAAATATAAACTTTCTCGTTAGTGTTGCCGCGGCGAACAAGTCTGCCGTCGCGCTGAACCATATCGCTCGGGCGCCAAGGCACGTCTAAATGATGTATGGCAATGAACTTTTCCTGCACGTTTACGCCTGTGCCGAGCTTAAAAGTTGAACCTATAAGCAATTTTATTTCGCCTGCGTTTACGCTTTCACAAAGTCTTGCGCGGCGCGCCTCGCTTGTGGCGTCATGCACAAAGCCGATTTCTTCTTCCTTTATGCCAAGACGGCAAAGCTCGTTTTTTTAAACAGTCGTAAACGTTAAATTCCGATTTAGGCCTTCCTATTTCGCAAAACACAAGCTGGGTTTTGCCTTTAAACCGATTGTAAAAATCAAAGACGTTTTCGGCACAAACGGAAATTTTATTGCCGTAAAGCTTTGAATTCCAAATTTCGCTTTCGCCGCCCTTACTGCACAAAATCTGACGTTGTAAAGCCAAAAGGCGTACGTCAAGCGCAAGTTTTCGCCCGTCGGTAGTGACTTTTAAAAGGTTATCTTCCTTTCGCTCGACTTCGCCCGAGCGAATTTTTTCAACTCGGACGGAAATATCCTTTAAAAGCTCAACCTGAATGGGCGTTTTTTGCACTACCACGGTTTTAATTTCTGCAATTTCGGGCAGACCGTCCACTCCCACAACGTGGAAATCGGTAAACCCGGTTATCAGCCGCGAGAGAATGCCTAGATTATTAAATCTGTTAAATCGTGTTGCAAGGCGATAATTTTCGGTGTCTACGTCAATTTCGTACGATCTTGTAATTTCGCCGAACATGCCCGCCCAGTTATCAAAATAGTCGAGATCTATTTCGGTAAGCAGCTCTTCGTCTAAGTATTTTTGCATAACGTAAACGTCCGCAACGGAGTTAGTAACAGGCGTACCGGTGGCAAAAATGAGCTTGCCGCCGTTTTTTAAAACTTTGACTTTATTGATACATCCAAATTTTAAGTAACAATTTTTCCCGTTTACTTCCGATTCTCTTTGTGCTACCCACATCAGCCGAAAAGGCGATATAGTCGGAGGCTTATAATCCAAACTAAAAGAGTATCCATAAAATACCTTGCGTAGTAGTGATCTACCGTGAATTTATACGTTGTCGAACGGTTGGCGTCGTTGGTGATTACGAAAGTGTATTCGCCCTCCTGCTCAATCCAAGTCCCGCTTAATATAAAAATTTAGACGGATAAATCACTAAAATTTGTCTGTCTATTTTTATGCCTTATTTACACTCAAAGTTTACTTTATAGATATTAAATCTCGAAATGATTTATATCATTGCCCGAAGAACGCCTATAAATCACCACTTCATTTTCGATTATTGTTACAGGCTCTGCCCCTGTAAGCGCACAAATCGCATTTAAAAATGTTTTGGTGTCGTTTGGCGCATCGTGAGAAACAGATATTTTAATAAGTTCGTGCGAATCGAGAGCAATAGAAATGTCGATAATTTCCTTCTCTCCGATACCATTTTTGCCTATTTCAAAAATCGGTTTCAGTTGTTGCGCTATACTGCAAAGTCTTGCCTTTTGTAAAGTCGTAATCATAGTTTACTCTTATCTTTACCCATTTTCAAATAAATGTTTTTAATTGCTTCAAGACCTGCTTTTTCGCCGTTTTCGACTGCTTTGCCGTACATTTCAATTGCTTTCTTATAATCTTTTGCTTGGTTAATTATATTTATACCATAAATTTTTATATTTTTCAATTGCTATTGAGTTTACTGACACATAATTTCAGAATAAATATCAAATGGCACTTTGCGGATATAAAAACAGACGGGGAACGGTTTACCTTTTACGCAATGTTCGCAAAGACGGAACGGGTAGACCTTTCGGTCAACGTAATGTAGTAATAGTTCAACCTCGTATATGGTTAAACATCCGTATTCGTGGTATAATTTATGGGAAGTATTATACGGAATTCGGCATTAAATCGATGAAGATAACAAATTTACAGGTAAACAGACTTTTCGAACCGCTCGGGATAAGTACACTTAATCCCGTTTTTTCTTTTAAAGTCGAAGGCAAAGGCTACGGAGAAATAAAAAGCGCAAGAATCGACGTTGCTACGGACGAAACGTTTAAAAATATCGTTTTTTCCGAAACTTCGAGCGATATAAGCCCGAACGCGTTTCGTTTGCCATACGATTTTTCGGGCGGAATTAAGTATTTCTGGCGAGTTACAGTTGTAAACGACAAAGACGAAAACGCAAGCGGACAATCGTTTTTCGAATGCGGAAGAAAAAACTCCGAATGGGATATTCCGTTTATAACCACGGCGACCGAGAATACAGAATCGACGGCTTTCTATTGTAAATTTACCGCAAAGTCCGCCGTGAACGCCCGTCTTTACATAACCGCGCTCGGGCTTTACGAAGCGTATATAAACGGCAAAAAAGTCGGCGACGAATATTTTACTCCTTATTGCGACGATTATCGTTATATTCTGCAATATCAAACTTACGATATTTCGGAATACCTTTGCGACGGAGAGAACGAAATCGCCGTTTTATGCGGTAACGGCTGGCACGGCGGCAGGTATCCGACGAACGGCGTAAACGGCATAGGCGCGTTCGGTAAAGGTTTTATACTTTCGGCGGAGATTGTTTCGGACGGGAATACAGTTCTTACGACCGACGAAAAATGGAAAGAAATTCAATCCCCCGTTATTTTTTCCGAAATTTACGACGGAGAGATTTACGACGCGCGCAAAGAAATTTTTGACGAAAACGGCAAAGTATATGCCGAAATTATTTTAAAAGCAAACAAGACAAAATTTACCGAAAAGCCGAAAGCGAAAATAATATCGAGAATAAGTCCGCGCGTAACCGCAAAGGAAAGATATAAAGCAACGCTTATAAAAACGCCGAACGGCGAAACCGTACTTGACTTCGGCAAGGAAATAACGGGTTGGGTTGAAATTTCCGATTTTTTAACGCGCGGGGAAAAACTCACCTTGACTTACGGCGAAATTTTGCAAAACGGAAATTTTTATCGCGATAATTTACGCACCGCTAAATCAACCTATTGTTACACTTCCGACGGCGATAATCGACTTATACGCCCGCATTTTACATTTTTCGGGTTCAGATACGTAAAAGTCGAAGGGGCAAAAATCGATAAAAAAACGCTCGATAATTTCGTCGGCGTTTCCGTTCGATCGGATATGGCTCAAACGGGGAGAATCGAAACTTCGAACGAAAAGTTAAACAAATTTATCGAGAATACATTCAACAGCCAAAAAGACAATTTCCTCGATATACCTATGGATTGTCCGCAACGCGACGAGCGTTTCGGCTGGACGGGCGACGCGCAGGTCTTTTCGGAAACGGCTTTGTTTAACGCCGATTGCGCGGCTTTTTATTCGAAGTATCTCGAAAATATGCGGCAAGAACAACTCCGCTACGGCGGATCTTGTCCGTTTGTCGTTCCCGATTGTTTTTATGCCCGCGAAGAACTCTACGATGGAGCAAAGCCCGTGGAAAACAACGATTTTATGCTCGGAAGAACGTCCGCGGGCTGGGGCGACGCCTCCGTTATAATCCCTCGGAATCTTTACAAATTCACGGGAGATAAGGAAGAATTGAAGAAAAACTATCCGAATATGAAATTATGGACGGAATTTCTGCTTCTTTCGGACGAAAACCGCGGCGGAAAACGCATCCGCGACTACGGGTTTCAATTCGGCGACTGGCTCGCGCTCGACAATCCCGACCCGAGCGACAAACACGGACTTACCGATACGGGATTTATAGCGACCGCATATTATTACAATGCGGCTGCTTTAACGGCAAAAGCCGCAAAAATCGTCGGCGAGGAGCAGGAAGGCGAGAAATATGAAAGATTGGCGGCGGAAATTCTCGCCGCGATTAACAAAAAATATATTTCGAGAAACGGTATAATCGCTAACGATACGCAAACGGCTTACGCCTTGGCTATCGAATTCGGGCTTGCGGATATAAAATCCGCCGGCAAAAGACTTAACGAAAAAATTGCCGAAAACGGATATAAACTTTCCACGGGATTTATCGGCACGGCGTTTCTGCTCGGCGCGCTTACGAAAGCGGGTTACGAAAAAACGGCTTACACCCTTTTGCTTCGCGAAGAATTGCCGAGTTGGCTGTACGCGGTAAATATGGGTGCAACAACCGTCTGGGAACGTTGGGATTCGATTTTACCGAACGGCTCTATACGAGCGGGAGAGATGAACAGCCTGAACCACTATGCGTACGGCGCGGTGGTTTCGTGGGCGTATAAGTCGATTATCGGCATAAATCAAGAAGAAACGGCGAGCGGATTCAAGCGCGCGGTTTTATCTCCCGTATTTGATGAAAGACTGAAAAAAGTATACGGCGAATACGATTCCGTTTACGGTAAATATGCCGTCGGATACGAAATCGGCGAGGCGGAAGCATCCGTTAAAATCGCCGTGCCGTATCTTTGCGAGGCAAAATTTTACGCGCCGAAAGGATACAAAATAAAATCCGCGGACGACGCGCCCGCGGAACAGAATATAAAATCGATGATTTTCAAAGGCGGAGAACATCATATAATTCTCGCGCGCGAAAAACGATAAATTTACTTGTGCGATAAATTTTAGGGATTCCATTCGTTATCACTAATTACCGAAAAGGCGTCTTTTTCGCCATTTTCCGCGACCGTTCGGGCGCAGTACATCCAGTACAGCAACCCTCGCGTTCGCAAAAAATCATCAAAAAATACGCTCTTTTCGGTGCGAAGCATTTTTGCGGATGAGAAACCGACCGCATTGCGGCTCGTTTAGGCAAGGCAAACGCCCGAAGTTGTACTTGCCGTACTACGAGCGGCGTTTAACGCCGCATAAATCGGTTTATCACCGCAAAAATAGTTAGTGATGACGAATGGAATCCCTATGTAAAAATCATTTGGAAGTGATTTTTCTTAGTTCGTGCGGAGTTTTTCCGAAGGTTTGTTTGAACGTTCTGTAAAAATAAGAAACGTTGTTATAACCGCATTCGAAGCATATTCTGTCGATGGATTTATCGGTATTTTGAATAAGCACCGAGGCGAGGGAAAGTTTTCTTTGATTCATATAATCGGTAAGCGTTTTCCCCGTAACTTTTCGAAAAGTCCTCGAAACGTATTCTTTTGAATAGTTGAGTTCGGCGAAAATCTCCGACGGGGCGAGACAGAAGAACTCGGGCATTTCGAGTTTTGCGATAAGCCCTAAAATCCACTCGGGCGCGCTGTTTCTCCGTTTACCTTGCAAATCGGCGTTGCGCTTCGCTTTGAAAAGTTCTGCCAAGGCGAAATAAAAGGACGGATTTTTTTCGGCGTCGACGTTTCCTATCGTCTGCAATTCCGTTTCGAGTTTGTTCAGCGTTTCTATATCTATTTTCACTTTTGCATAAGTCGTATGATCGGATAAGGGGTTGTATTTAAAAAATGCAACCGCTTTTTCGTATAACGGAACGGTTAGTGCCAAGTCTCTGTGCGCGCAGGCGTTATCGGGTTCGCGCAAAAAGCAATGAATATCGCCGGGACGCAAGAAAACCACGTCGCCCATGGAAAGTTCGTCCGTTTCGCTGTTAAGGCTGTGTTTTATCGTGCCGTTCGTTATATAGAAAATTTCATAAAAATCGTGGGTGTGATAATACCTGTCGCCGCGGTCGGTGAGTTGCACTATCGTATCTTCTTTATTGAGGTCGGGGAAAATATTATTGTTTAAACTATACATAATGATATTTTAACTTGTTTGTCCGCGATTGTCAAGCGATAATGTCAACGTAGTGTAAAAATCATACAAAATATAATATTGAATTTGCCTGTTACGGCTGATATAATGTAATCGAAAATACAAAATGTCTGATCGAGCGGATATCCGCTTTCGTTTGCTGCGCAAACGAAATATTCTTAATAGGGAAAATACTTACGCGACAAAGTTGCGGAAGTGAGGAGGACAATATGAAAAAATTACTGAAAAGGACTAATCTGGCGATTGCCTTTGCGCTTATGTTTTGTATAAGCATTACGGCGTTCATCGTCGGTTTCACAGTCGCAAAAGCCGACGATTCGGGCAATGCGGCTGCAGATCTTGTTATCGACGCAAACGGCACGGATTCGTGGCTGGAAGTGGACGGCAGCAAATTATTGAGTCACACCGTTGATAACAATCCGGCTCTTAACGTGTTCAACGGAGACGGTACGACCGAATTTATGTGGACGGAGGGCGAACACGCAAACAAGGAGATTTCCGTAAAACTCGCTAACCCCGTAAAAGCGGCGGATTATGATACGGTTGAAGTCAGGATTGCGGGCGACGGAAACAGAATTATGACTGCTTACGCGCTTTCGGATACCGATTGCGCTTATTCGGCGGGCTCGATCAGATTCTTCGGCAGAACCGCAATAAAGAATTTTATAATCAACGCAAAAATTCTCGCGAATGCGGACGGAAACATCGAGGGTTTCAAATTCAAAAGAACGGATCTGGACGAAACGAACGGACAGTTTTTCGTCGATTATATCAAGTTTGTCAAGCATTCCGAAAAATATAGCGTAAATATGACGAAACCGATTTCCGATTCCGAAGCGGCGAGCACGGTAAGTTCTTACGGCGCGTGGCTGGAAGTGGACGGCGGCGCGATTTCTAAACTTGCGGCTACGAGCGTTCTCGGCGTGTTTGATAAAAACGATGTTATGGCTTCCTGGACGGAAGGCGATATGGTTGCAAAGCCCATAACTGTAAGGCTTGCTACTCCGATAAAAGCGGAAAACGGCATAAATATCGAAATGAATATAGCCGCGGGAAGCGCCTGCACGCTTGAAGGTTATGCTCTCGGAGATACGGCTTTCGAGCATTCGGCGGGTTCTGCCGAATATACGGGCAACAACGCTGTTACGACTTTAAAACTCAACACCGAAAAACTTGCGGATGCGGACGGATATATAAGAGGATTCGTATTCAGAAGAACCGCGGGAGACGCGGCAAGCGGACAGTATTTTGTCGACGGCATCAGACTTGCCGCGGCGGATATACCGAAGATCGATGAAAAACCGGAAGAGAACGTCGTTCTCGATATGGATACGGTATCTGCGTGGTTAGAGGTCGGCGGCAATAAGATAACAAAGTGCACGGTGGACAATGACCCCGGTTTGCCTGTTTTCGGAGGCGACGGTTCTACGAAATTCACCTGGACGGAAGGCGTTTCGGGCGAAGCGATAACCGTTAAATTTGCGAACAAATATAAAGCCGAGAATTTTGCCAAAGTCGAAATAAAGCTCTGCGTAGCCAACTGGACGGAAAACAACGATATCGAAACGTACGGCTATGCGCTCGGCGATACGGAATTTGCTTCAGCGGCGGGCAGCGTTAAATCCGGCTTCGGCAACGCTATAGCTGCTCTTAATCTCGATGCTTCCAAGCTCGCGGACGAAGAAGGCTATATCGGCGGGTTTGTTATAAAAAAGGTTCAGACGAACGAATCTGCGAAAGGACAGATTTTTGCCGATTGTGTCACGCTTGTTTTGTCTAACAAACAGGACGGAAACGTGGACGAAAAGCCCGAAACTAATCTCATCACCGATTTCGACGGCGAAAACGCGTGGATCGACGGTAGAAAGGATAAGGTCACGGCTGATAACAACCCCGATCTTCCTTTCTTTATTAACGACGGAGCGAACGGAACGACCAAACAGACCTATACGGAACCCGAAACCGAGAACGGAATCACTTCTTACACGATAAAACTCGGAAGAAAATACAAAGCCGAATTTTTCGATTACGTTAAAATAAGAGTAGGCGCGAGCAACTGGGGCGGAGAAAACACCGTAACGGTTTCGGGTTACGGCGCATATGAAAACGCAAAGAGCGCGGGATCCGTTAAATTCGGTTACGGAAACCCCGCAAAGACTCTTAAACTCAAAGCGGCTCCTCTGGCGGGCGAAGACGGATATATAAGCGAAATCGTTATCAAAAGAACTCATTCGGGCGTGAATAAAACCGTTCAGCTTGGTTTTGATTATGTCGAGTTCTGCCTTGTCGGAAGCGAACCCGAACCTGTCGTTGCGGGCGAATATATCGAAAAAGATATTTCGGAAGTAATGCCGATAGGCGCGGGAAAAGAATTCAACGTCGTTGCGGATAAAGACGCGTTGAACACCGTGTCCGTAGCGGCTTCCGTAAAAGCAACCGCTTACGATAAGCTTAACTTTACTTTAACCCCGAATTATAACGGAAAATTCTCGGCGTACGTTCTTATGAAGGCAGGTTCCGAGAAAGATACTCACGAAAAAGGCGGAATTTTCTTCTGGTTCACGAATTCGAGCATTTCGGTCGGAGCCGTTTCGGAAGGTTCGACGAATATGGAAGAAGTTCCCGTAAGCGAGCTTCCAAAAGGTTCGTTTGCAAGCGGAAAAGCGACGAAAATTTCCGTGGCGGCTATTCCTTATTATATCGACGGAGTTCAGGAAGGATATTACTGCGCGGTATATCTTGACGGCAGCGAAACTGCGACTGTGGAAATTTATCTCGAAAACACCGCGATAGTTGCGGGCGTTTACACGAATATCTGCACTCAGGACATCGGAAACGATTTCACCGTTAAACTTGCTTCGACCAAAGAAACTCCCGTTTCCGCCGAAGAAATGATGAACGTGAAGCTTGCCACCACAAGCGGAAAGACCGAGTTCAAAACTCCGAGAGCGGGACTTACCCTTTCGCATTTCGAAGTTGCGGGCGAAAAGGTCGGAGATCTCGTTATAGAAGGCGACGCGACTTACGATAAGGATACGAAATTCCTTACTTTTACGAAAGAAGGGACGGTAAAGGTTTATTATACGGTTAAAAACGCGTTCGGCGAATTTAAATCAAACGAACTCTCTCTTACGTACGTTACCGAAAAGCCGACCGACAGCGGAAATTCTTCCGGCAACGGTTGCTTCGGCACTGTATCGGGCACTTCGGTATTATTTGCAATAGCCGGAATTGCTGCGGCTGCAGTTATAGCGAAAAAGAAGAAAACGACTGATAATTAACTAATTGACTTTACAACAAACTTCGGCAAGTCGCATTTTAAACGAGACTTGCCGAGTTTAAATTTGCAAACGGGAGACTAATAAATGAAAAAATTATTATGCGCAATGCTTTGCGCGGTACTTACTTTAACGTTTGTCGCATGCGGCGGAAACGGCGGAAACAGCGGCGGCGGAAATTCGGCGGGCGGCGGCGACGTTTACGTTAAAGTAATCGATAAAGGACTCGGCACGAAATGGATAGAAAACATTGCTTCGGCGTACTATGAAGAAACGGGAATCAAAGTCCACGTTTCGTCCGATCCCGAACTCGTTTCCAACTTGCTCACGCTCATGAACAACCCCGGTTCCGAAAAGGAAGATTTGTATTTCGTCGGACATACGATGAATAACTGGATAAAGTGGATAAGAAACGGAGCGATCGAGTCTATCGACGACGTTCTTAGTTCGACTAAATACGGAACTTCCGCAAAATCGAGAGTTGTGGACAAACAAATAATAGATATGGGTACTTATAAAGATAAGTCTTATCTCTCGAGTTACGTATATTCGAGCTGGGGGCTTATCTACAACCAAACCTATCTTAACAAAATCGACTCTTTCGGCGAATATAAAAAAGGCGAATGGCCGAGTACCGTTCAGGGACTTATAGACCTGTGCAAAGCCGTAAAGTCGGCGAGCCTCAAAAACAACAGAACGGGCAGAACGGTCGCTCCGTTCTCGTGCGGACTTACCGTCAACTACATGGATTGGCTCTTCCACGGACTTTGGTACGAACTCGATCCCGAAGGCTATACCGCATATTACGAATACAACGACGTAGACGGCGGTTATCCCACGTCGAAACTCGATACTGCCGCGGCGCTGCAAGCGCTCGAAACGATTTACGACCTTATCGGCGCAACTTCCGATACCGAAAGCAATCTCGTATCTTCCGCGCAAAATCATACCGAATCTCAACAGTCGTTCGTAAACGGCGATTGCGTATTCACGTTCAGCGGAAGTTGGTTCGCAACGGAAATGGAACAAATTCTCGGCGAAGTAGGTTTCACGGATTATCATTTCGGCGCGTACCCCGTTTACAACGCGGGCGATAAAACCGCGCTTGCGATGAACCTTCCCGGCGAAACGTTCTTCGTTCCGTCGGACGCCGTCAACGTTTCCGGCGCAAAGGATTTCCTCGCATTCGTACTTTCCGAAAAAGGAGTTGCGACAGCGGAAAAAACCCTTCAGTTCCCGATGGTGTATACGACCAACGAAGAAATCGGATTCAGCGCGTTCGGACAAGAAATAGTAGATCTTGCAAAATCGTCCAAGCTCATTTATCGTTTTGCGAAAACCGACGTGTTCAGAACGGGCGCGCTCGAACTGTTCATTGCGGGAACAAGTCCGTTTATAACGATGGCGAGAAACAAAATGACTAAAGAGAATATAAGACACGACGTTTTACAGACCGAAGCCGTACATCACCAAGGGCTTTGGTCGGAATGGATGAAGAGAATTTAAATGAAAAACGATATCGTAAAACCCAAAAGAAAAAGGAATTTAGGAAAAACGCTGTTTATTTACGGCGGACTCGCATGGCCGATAATACACTTTATCGTGTTTTGGTTCTGCATGAATATAGGCATGGTCTATAATTCCTTTTTCACCGAAACAATTAACGGCGAACTGAACTTTGTCGGCTTCGAACAATATCTCGACGTGTTCCGCTTTATGTTCGGAATAAAAGAAGCGGGAATGCTTTCGCCGAGATCGTGGCTTAACACGTTATCCCTTATGGGACTTGCGCTTTTTATAAACTTACCCTTAACGCTTTTCTTCTCGTATCTTATTTATAAAAAAGTTGCGGGGCATGCCGTTTTAAGAGTCGGAATGTACGTTCCGTGCGTCCTTTCAACCGTTATTCTCTGTTTGTTTTACAAAATATCGGTTTCCGGAACGCAAACTTATAAAAGTCTTTTTACGATACTCGAAAAACTCGGTTACAGCAATCGTTTCGTAATCGAAAACGGCGCGCTTGCGGACAGTCGGACGGCATGGAAAGCCATATTGATATTCAGCGTATGGGCGGGCGTAAACGGTAATATAATTTACTTTACTTCGTCTATGGCAAGGCTTCCCGACAGCGTTCTCGAAAGCGCGGAACTCGACGGGGCTTCCGAAATGAGGCAGTTTATTTCGATAGTAATCCCCATGATATGGCCCGTCATCACGACAATGAGCATAACGCTCATAAGCGGCGCGCTCGGCTGGTATACGCCGTCGCTTTTGATGGTCGGCGAGTCTATGGCGGGAACTACGGGCACGGGTACGGTAGCCTGGATGATAATAAGCAACGTAACGGGCGGAAACACCGTAGGATATCCCGCCGCGCTCGGAGTAGTGGTCGCCGTTCTCGGCGGAACGTTGGTTCTCGTTTTCAAGAGTCTTATGGAAAAAGTGTTCAGAGAGGTGGAATATTGATGAAAAACACTTCCGTGCCTATTCACAGAAAAAGCGTAACGAAAAGGACGGGGATAGACAAAGTTTTCAGAATCATAGGCATTATAATCATGTCTTTGCTTTCTTTGTCTTACGTTTATATGTATCTCTGGCTTCTTCTGAACTCTTTCAGAACATCGGGAAACTTCATTATCGACTCGTTTAAACTGTTCGATTTCGGAAACTTTACCGGCGATAACTACAAAACGCTTTTTACCGTGCAGATTGCGGGATCTTCGAGAAATCCCGTCTACCTTCACGATACGATTATAACGACGGTGGTTCTCGTCGTAGGGCAGGTCGCTCTTGCCATAACCATTCCCGCGCTTACCGCATATATAATCGCGAAATACGAGTTTAAGCTGAAAAAATTCCTGTATAATGTGTCGATAGTGTCTTTCATCGTTCCGACGGTCGGTTCGATCGCGACGACCTACCGCCTTATGATGAAATTGCATCTTTTGAATACTTATTTCGGCATTTTCCTCATGGCGGCGGGCGGATTCGGTCTTGGTTTCCTTCTTTTCAAAAACTTCTTCGCGGCAATCCCGTGGGAATACGCAGAAAGCGCGTTTTTGGACGGAGCGACCGATCTCGGAGTGTTTTTGAAAATTATGTACCCGCAAGCGGTACCTATTTTGACGGCTATCGCGATAACGGCGTTTATCGGTTGTTGGAACGATTATAACACCGCTTACGTGTTTATGCCCAACAGACCGACGATATCGCTCGGCGTAAGCCAATTGTACACGAAAATGGAAGGGAAATTGCTTCTGCCCGTCGCGTTTGCCGGCATGACGGTACTTGCAACCGTTTCGCTTATAGTGTTCACGATATTCAACAAACTCATAATGAGTAATTTCTCTGCGGGAGGGCTTAAAGGTTAAATTGAATAAATTAACTAAAGTTTTATCCGCCGCGCTTGCCGCGGGAGTGATTTTTTCGCTTGCGGCGTGCGACAATCAATCAAATAACGGCGCAAACAGTGAAAACAAAGAAGATTATATGATTCTTAAAACCGAGTATAACGGCGCGAACGTCGATACCGTAGCCGAGCAATATCTTGACTATGTCAAAACTTCCGAAAGTTCGAAAGAAGCGGAAATCCTTACGGAATATACCGGAACGACTATGGCGCAGAATTTCACGATAAGTTGGGAGTCGGACGGTAGTTCGCAATATGCGGTATATCTTGCGGATAACGAACGATTCGAAAACAAGAAGGTTTATTTAACGACAAGAGAAAGATGCAACCTCGGTGGAACTCTTATTCCCGGGACGACATATTACTATAAAGTCGTCGGAGAAAACAAGGAAACGAAAATCGACAGTTTTAAAGTCGACGATAACGGCGTGAGACCGATAACGGTCGGCGGCGCTGCAAACGTCCGCGATCTCGGAGGATGGAAAGCCGACGGCGGAATTATCGCTTACAATCTGCTTTATCGCGGAGGTAAAATCAATGACGGGCAGAATTGCGCTCTCGACGAAAACGGTCTTGATGTGATGAAGAATACGCTTGGAATAAAAACCGAAATAGATTTGCGTTTTGCAAATATAGACGACGGCGGGCAAACCGAAAGCGTGTTAGGCAAAGACGTAAAATACGTCAAAGCGCCTTTTCACGCATATAACTACATTCTTCCCGAATTCAGCCATTATGGTGAAAACGACAGAAGTTATCTGGAAATATCCGCTTCGTCATTAAAAACGATATTCGACGTTTTGGCAGACGAAAAAAATTATCCGATATACTTTCATTGCAATGCCGGAGCGGACAGAACGGGAACGTTGGCTTTTTTGATAGAATCCGTTTTAGGCGTAAGCGAAAGCGATATGACGAAAGATTTCGAACTTACCAGCTTTTCGAGTTACGGTCCGAGATATCGCGGTAAAATCAAAAACGGTCAATTCGTAAACGGCGTAATGCAAGACGACTCGAGCAATTTCGTCGCGTTCGGATATTTTCTCGAAAGAATTAAAGCGGTTTATTGCGGCGACAACGAAAGTCTTAATGCCGGCGCGGTAAATTATCTGAAGGCTGTATGCGGCGTTACCGAAGAAGAATTTTCGGCAATCAGAAAAATACTGATAAAAGGAATGGTAAACGATGAAGTTAAATAAAATTTTGTCCGCAGCGCTTGCCGCGGGAATGATTTTTTCGCTTGCGGCGTGCGGCGGAGACAACGGAAACAGCGATAAAGGAAACAATAGCGGAATGACTAAAATTATTTTACCCGATTACGATTTGAAAAAAGACGACTACGAACTCACGATAAGCGGATGGCTTATTCCTTCCACCCTGAACGAATCCAACGTAAAATGGATTAACGAATCCGGCATAAGCACGCTTTTTGCAATCGGCGCGGGCGACGGAGTGCAGAGTTTTCATTCTTACGACGAAAAAGCCGAAAAAACTTTAACTCTTCTCGGAAGCAACGGCGTTAAAGTTTACGTCAATCCCGGCGTTTCCGACGGCGCGGCGTACCGTAAGATTTCCGAATTTAAACAAAGCGACGCAGTCCTCGGCATATGTGTGGACGAACCGAATAAATCGCAAATGACGTCTATGGCGGCGCAAGTCGATTGGTGGAATCAAAATTCCGACGGCAGAAACTTTTACTCGAATCTGTTCCCTTCTTTCGCGCAAGTCGTTCAGAAAGAATTCGACGGCGTTTATTCCGATTATCTCAAATTCTATTGCGATAACGTGCTTTCAAAACTTACTTCCGGCGAAAAATGGCTTTCCGCCGACAGATACCCTCTTACATACAACGAAAACGGCGAAAAGTGTCTTGACGATAAATGGCTTTTCGACGTGCAGACGTTGAAAAAAGTCGCGAATTCTTATGAAGGATTGAAAACCAATTTCTTTATTCAGACAATGCCTTACGGAATCGACGAGGACGGCAATGCAAGCGGCGCGATTTACGGTTCGAGAGACAGAGTTCCCTCTTACGAGGACATTCGTATGCAGGAGTACGCTTTGATGGCGTTCGGTTACGACGGTATTTCATGCTTCTGTTATGCAAGCCCGCTTGTCGGATTCGAATTTGCGGCAAGTCAGGAAGCGATGATAAGTCGTGCGGGCGAAAAAACGGATATTTACGAAAGCGTTAAAAAAGCAAACGGCGAAATACTTTCATTTGACCACGTTTTGCTTCAATTCGACTGGATCGGAACTTTCACTAACGACGCCGGACACACGACGACCGGTAAAGACAGAACGACGAACACTTCGTTCCAATTTCTTTCGAGATTGTCTTTGGATAGCGTTCCGTCCTTAAAAGAAGTTACGACTTCTCAAGACACCCTCTTCGGATATTTTAACGACGAGGACGGTAACGACGGAATTATGGCTGTAAATTACAACGAAACGTCGCTTAATCTTACCGACGAAATCGCTCTTACGTTCGACGGCTCGAAATACAACAAAGCCGTTTGTTATATCGGCGGAGAAAAGGTCGTAAAAACCCTCGACAAAGGAAAACTCGATTTAACTCTCGGCGTAGGCGAAGGCGTTTTCATTATCCCCTTTGCGGAATAACAACTTCTTGAAAATCCGAATATCTGTGTTATCCGCGCCCGCTCGTCGGGTAAGCGGATGCCCGATATCCGACAGATTCGAAATATTATAACGGGAGAAAAAATAAAAAATTTCTTATAATTGCCGTGACAGCAATGCTATGTTTTTTTATGCGACATAGGCTTAAAAAATAGTCCTATTAGTGCAAAAATATATTAAAACTGCGAAAAAGTGTATGTTTCAATGCGATTCATACATTTTTTCTATGCCCAAATACTTATATTATGTACGTCCATAAAATTGTGTGACAACGGCGGGTAAGAATACTACGGCAATAAAAAAATACATAGCGAAGCAATCAGAAGAAGATAAATCAGGTGAACAGTTACGGATAGATTATCCGGAAAGTCCATTTAAGTAAATGCAAACGGCAGACCTCAATACCCTTGCTCAAGGGTTGCCGGAACCATAAGGTTTCATCCGTTAAAGAAAAACCACCAGCTATGCTGGTGGATATTTATTTGGATTGTAAAACAAATCTTTTTTTGGAAAAATTTTCCAAAAGGTATTGACAAGTCAAATATAAGGTGCTAAAATCTAATTGTAATTTAACCGATTAAATAAATTCGTTTTCAGATGTGCCGTGATAGAGATAGGTGGAAGCCGATACGTAAAAAGCGATGAGATAAAGTCAAGCTATGGTGGGCAGTCGGCTGTTTTTTGAAATAAGCATAATGAAACTGTGTGTACGCGGTTTATTAAAGACTTTATCTGTGAGAAATTTTATTGTTCAACCGATTTATTTTTGGTAAAAGTTCAGACAAAAGAGTTTGTAATAACGGAAGACGACAAAGGAAATATAAAAGGGTTATTCCTTCGGAATTTCATAATTACGAAAATCTGTTCAATGCGGACGACTTGATTTCAGCCGGCGTTTTTGTACAATTTGTACAAGAAGTCAAGCGTTTGTATGAAAAATAAATCTTTAAGGAGGGAAACTATGAGCAAAATTAAACAGAGATATGTTCTGAACTCGGTAATGGTTATAATTATCTCGTTACTGTTCGGACTGATTTCTTTGTTTGACCTGCTGCCGAAAACATCGTTTGCGCAAGCAACTACGGGATCGGACGCAGGGGTAGAAAATTACTCTTCCATGTCAACGGACGTAATTTATCAAATAGTTACAGACCGTTTCGTGGACGGAGATCCAACCAACAATCCTACCGGTGAGATTTACGATAAAAATAATTTACGTAAATATCATGGCGGCGATTGGGAAGGAATTACGCAAAAATTAAATGAGAACTACTTTACGAATTTAGGTGTCACGGCGTTATGGATTTCGTCACCCGTACGGAACAGCGATTATATCGATCCGTCAAACGGCTGCGCGCCTTATCATGGTTATTGGGGGCGAGATTTCTTTATTCCGAATCAATACTTCGGTACGATGGAAGAGTTTGAAGAACTTGTCGATACCGCCCATTCTAAAGGCATAAAAGTTATAATCGACTTTGCTCCGAACCATACTTCTTTTGCGGTATATGACGGCGTAATCCAACCGAATGACGGTGTTCTTTACAGAAACGGCACGTATGTAAGCAGTTACAGCAACGACACGAACAATATATTCAATCATGTTTCTGATCAATGGGCTGAATTTGATACGTGGGAACATACGGTTTATGCTCCGTTGTTCGGGCTGGCAGATCTGAACCAGCAGAATGCGACGACCGATCAATACCTGAAAGATGCTATCAGAGTCTGGCTGGATGCAGGCGTTGACGGGATTCGCGTCGATGCGGTCAAACATATGTCTTCAGGTTGGCAGAAGAATTGGGTGAACAACATATACGATTACAAACCGGTATTTATTTTCGGTGAATGGTCGCACAGCGCAACGACATCCGAACCAAATATGGAAAATTTTGCAAACGAGAGCGGAATGAGCCTGTTGGATTTCAGATATAATACAGCCATTCGCAACGCTTTGTCCAATGCAATGACGAGCGGATATACAATGGTTGATTTCCATAACACGATGACGGCGATGGAACAGGATTATGACTTTATCAACGATCAGGTTACTTTCCTGGACAACCATGACCAATCCCGCTTTATGACAGAAGCTGGTTACAACGAATTAACTTTGGATATTGCTTTCACGCTGCAAATGACGTCTCGCGGCATTCCTTGCATTTATTACGGTACGGAGCAGTATATGGCGGATGCGGCCGGCGGTAAGAGCGATCCTTATAATCGCGCCGATATGACCGGATTCAGTCAGACCGGGAGGGCTTTTCAGGTTATATCCAAATTGGCTCCTTTGCGCAAAACCAATCCGGCGCTCGCCTATGGTTCTACACAGCAGAGATGGTTAAATAACGACGTCTATATTTTTGAAAGAGTGTTTGGCGACAGCGTTGTTATGACGGCAATCAACAGGAATCAGAGCAGCGGTTATCAACTTGAAAACCTGATGTCAGGTCTTCCGAACGGTACTTATTATGATGTTTTGGAAAATCTGCTCGGCGGTGGCAATATTACGGTAACAAACGGCAGCGTATCTGAGTATTATCTCGGCGCCGGTCAATGCGCTGTATGGCAATATACGGCAAATGAAGTATATCCGATTATCGGCAACATCAATCCGAAGATGAGCAAGCCCGGAAATACCGTTACAATTACGGGCCGAGGATTCGGCAATTCAACGGGAAGCGTGACTTTCGGTACGGCGAATGCGCAGATTGTATCTTGGTCGGACAGCATGATAAAAGCCGTTGTTCCCGGCGGAGTGTCCGGGGAAGTCGCGGTTGTTGTTACGAATGCCGGCGGTGTATCGAGTGAGGCTTTTGCCGGATTCGATATTTTGTCGGGTGCTCAGGTATCGGTTCGTTTTAAGGTAAATAACGCGAATACGGATTATGGGACGAATGTCTATATCGTCGGCAGCGTGCCCGAACTCGGAAGTTGGGATTCGACAAAAGCAATAGGACCGCTGTTTAACGATACTCCGACGATAGGCGTATATCCTACATGGTTCTACGATATCAGCGTGCCCGCGAATACGCAGATAGAATATAAATTTATCAAGATTGACGGAGCAGGTAACGTCATTTGGGAAGGCGGTATGAATCATATTTATACAACTCCCGCAAGCAATACCGGCGAAATAACGGTTAACTGGCAGTAAAAAAACAAAAGAGAGAATCCATTTTTTGGATTCTCTCTTTGTTATTTATTAGGTAACGGTTGAGGAGTCAACTTGAATGTATGAGGCTCTGTTTCTTTTCGCTGTATTGCATATTGAAGCATTTTAACAGCGCTTTGTACTTTCAAATCAGAAGGAAGATAAATCGGGGTTAATTGCTCCGAAGGTAATAAAATGTCTTTATCATAACACAATACGGCTGTTTTGTCGGGGTTGATATACGACAAGCAGAACGCAGAGAGAGAAACGTCGCTGAAAACAATAGATTCGTCAGGGTGTTGCAACAAGAACTTAATCAAATCCGTGTACGTCTGAACAACGTAAAGAGTATCGTTTGTCAATGCTCGTTTTAACTTGTTCATATACGGCTGATTCTGGTATTTGCTTGTTATAAATATGATGTGAGAAGTTTGAAGTTTCTCTTTTGCGTATTGAATAATTGCGTTAAAATCATTGTATGACTTATAAAAAAGCGAGTCCTTTATCGTCATATCAATGGCAACAATCGGAACGTAATAACTTTCTTTTAAGGTGTAAAATTGTTCTTCTGTCAAATCGATACAGAGTATACCGTCGATATTCTCCTGTATATGGATTGATCCGGATTCAATGGGAGACAGAATTTGCGTGCGGTAATTGTGTTCGAATAAACAGTTCTGAAGTTTGCAGATTAAGTCGAGCGTTTCCGCGTTGCGATAAAAGGTGTAAGCCCGTTGGTTAAAATATATGCCGATGACGTTATCGGTACTGCTGTCGGCGGATATCAACGCTCTTGCAATCGGAGAAGGTGTGTATTGGCGCAGATTGCATATCTGTAAAACCTTTTTTCGGGTTTCGTCGCTGATTTTAACGTCTTGCCTATTGTTGATAATATAGGAAACGGTTGCTTTTGAGACGCCCGCTTCTTTTGCAATATCGCCTATAGTAACGGTTTTTTTATCCTTTATGCGTTTGCGGGTTGCGCCCTTTTGATAGTTGTATTTCCGGCATAACTCCAAAATCTTTTGTTTTGTCTCTTCGGCCACTTTCTTATCGGTGCGTTGATTGATTACGTAAGAAACAGTTGCGGTAGAAACATTCGCCAATCTGGCGATTGTGGCAATGGTAATAGTACCGTCTGCAATAAAATCTTTATCGTTTTTCATGGTTATATCATACCCTAAAAGGTCCGGATTGTCAATATAATTCTAATTTAATCGGTTAAATAAAAAAATTTCAGAAATTTACCATTTTTTTTAAAAAGGGTATTGACAAATACAAAATCTGTGTTATAATTCATTTAACCGATTAGATAAATCGGATTAAATTAAGTTTTTTTAAAGGAGGACAGATTTCTATGTTGAAATCAAAACTAAGGAAAGTTACGGTCATACTGACAATTATAATGCTCATGACTTTAACTTTGGGGTTGGTCGCCGCATGCGGTGAGAATCCATCGGATTCCGTTACATCTTATAAGGTGACCTTTTATGACGGTACTACCGTGATTACAACGGAAACGGTAAAAGAGGGAAAGAAAATCGAGAACTTTATCCCTGCGGATAAGGGGTATAGCAAGGAAGGTTACGCCTTTAACGGTTGGTTTGCCACCTCGGATTTTACGCATGACTGGAGTTTTGATACAGCCATAACGAAAGACACCAACGTATATTCGCAATGGCAGTCAAGTAAACAAGATACCCGTCAATGGACGATTGCGGGCAGTTCTTCAGCCGGCGGCCCTTTGGCGGAGATCGGATGGAACGGCGGCCCGATTGCGGGGAAAAACATTCTTACGAAAACAGAAGGGAAAAACGAGTTCAAAATCACTTTGAACCTGTATAAAGGGGATCAGTTCCAATTCTGTATTCAGGATGCAGAGGGCAACTGGAATACCAACGACGCCGAAGGCGGCGGCGCGCGCGGCGGTCAGTATTTGAAAGAAAACGAGTATATGGCAGCGCCCGGTACCGGTCTTGGCGACGGTCAGGTAAATATTACGGTAAACGTGAGCGGCAATTATACTCTTACTTTGACGACGGATGCGGATGATAAGAACGTCGGCGCTATTACGGTTGTTCGCAACGGAGACGCCCCGGCTGTTACGATTGACAGATCGGATTATACTTGGTATATCTATGGTAATTCCAAAGCTACGACAACAACAGAATCTGTATTATCGGGTACGAATTGGGGTGCAGAAGTAGATAAGTTGCAGTATTCTCCCTACGAGATGTTCAAGATTTCCGATAACGAAGCAGACGGAACGGGAACGTGGATGCAAACGTGGACGTTGGCAGAAGGCGATGAGTTCCTGTTGGCTTATTGCACGCTGAAAGAGGAAGGCGGCATCAGAGCAGAAGACGGAACGATGTTCTACTATACGAATATTACCGAATTCAACGGCGACAATGCGTGCTTCAAAAAATCGGACGGTATGGGCAGTAACGTCGTTGTGGTAAAGGGCGGAACTTATACTTTTACTTTAACGGTTACTTTGGACGATACGACCAATACTTTGAAAGGAGCTATTGAAGTAGATAAAACTTCCGATATTCTCGTGTCGGATCAGTCATGGAAAGTTTTAGGCGGGCGTTTGTCGTATGCGGATGCGACAAAAGAAACGGTCGGTAATCTCAAAATAGAAGAGTCTGCATATAACAGCAAAACGTCGGTCTTTAAGGATAACAACTTCGGCGCAGGTTCGACGGTTCAAAAATTGGAAAAAGTTGCTACGCCGGCCGAAGGAATGGCTCAAGAATATACAATTACGTTAAATCTTGTTGAAGGGGATTACTTCTATCTCTGCATTCCGGTTGCTGTTCATGCGCCGTATCGTCCCGATACGTACTACACTCCGGGATATACTTCTAAATTGGCAAAAGCAGCTGATTTGCCTGAAGGTATAACGGATACTTGGGGATGGGGCGGCAATTTCCTTTGCGCAAAAGCCGGAAGTTATACATTTAAGGTATCCGTATCTACGAGCGGTGCTCTTTCGCTTTCCGTAACGGCTGCAACAAAGTAAAGTCAGATGGTTATTGGGGCGGTAAAGTAATTTGCCGTCCCAATATAACTAAATAAGGAGAAACAGATGAATAAGGCGGCTATATTACATGTTCCGAAATCTCAATATTCTTTTGCATACGGTAAGAAAGAACTCCGTATTCGTTTAAGGGCCGCAAAGTCTGAACTTGATAAAGTTGAAATTATTTATGCAGTAAAATACGACTGGTTAAAAGACAGAAAGACAAAAGTAATGCAAAATAGTTATTCGGACGCGCTCTATGATTACTATACGGTTTCGCTTGACGTGCCGGACTCGCGGATTGGTTATATATTTTTGTTGCAAAGCGGGGAGGAAAAATATTATTATTCGGAAGAAGGTTTGACGGTTGATTATAACCACGAAAAAAGTTATTATAACTTTTTTCAATATCCTTATATCAATAAAATAGATTTACACAATAAAGTAGCGTGGTGCGATAAAAGCGTTTTTTATCAGATATTCGTAGATCGGTTCCATATCGGAAAAACGAAAAAAAATACGGATTATATAGATAAAAAGTGGGGAGAACTTCCCGAACCGAAAGGGTTTTTCGGGGGTGATATAAAAGGCATTACCGAAAAATTGGATTACTTAAACGATTTGGGTATCAATGCAATATATTTAACTCCGATTTTTCAATCACCGAGCAATCATAAATACGATACAATCGATTATGAAACGGTAGATGAAATGTTCGGCACGAATAGCGACTTAAAGGAATTGGTTGAAAACGCGCACCAAAGGGGAATTAAAATTTTATTGGACGCCGTTTTTAATCATTGCAGCTATTTATGCAAGCAGTTTCAGGACGTTTTGATAAAAGGCAAACAGTCCGAGTATTACGATTGGTTTATCATTCATGGAGATAGACCGGACTTGGACAATATGAATTATGAATGTTTTGCGGCTTGCAACTATATGCCCAAATGGAATACTAATAACAATGAGGTGCAAAACTTTTTACTTCATATAGCGGTAAAATGGATAAAAGAGTACGGTATAGACGGGTGGCGGTTGGACGTGGCAGACGAAGTATCGCACGATTTTTGGCGGAACTTCCGAAAAGCAGTAAAGAACGAAAAGCCCGATGCAATGATAATCGGCGAAAACTGGCACAACGCTTTTCCGTGGCTGCAAGGCGATCAGTTTGATTCTATAATGAATTACTCGTTTACGAAAGCCTGTCTTGATTATTTTGCATTCGGCAAATATTCGGCAAAACAATTCTGCGATAGGTTATCGGAAATCCTGATGCGGAATACGGATCAGGTAAACGAAATGATGCTGAATCTTTTAGACAGTCACGATACGGAAAGATTTTTAACCAACGCGGGCGAAAATAAATCAAAATTGAAATGCGCTCTTGCGGTTATGTTTTTCTTTGTCGGTATGCCGTGTATCTATTACGGAACGGAAATCGGTATGAGCGGTGGATATGATCCCGATTCCCGACGGACGTTTGACTGGAATGAAAATCATTGGGATAAGGATTTATTCCAGACAATCAAGGAACTGATACAACTCCGGAAAGAAAAAATCAAAGGCAAACTTCGTATGTTTACGGAAGGCGAACTTTTTGTAATTGAAAGAGAAAAGATTTTTTTAGCCGTAAACAATACAAAAGATACGCTAAAATATGGTAAAATAACTTTAGAGCCGTATTCTTATAAAATTATAGAGCGGTAAGGGTAAAAATATATATGAGAGGTAAGGGAATGAAATTAACCAAAACACTTTGTTTAAGTCTTGCGTTAGTATTAACCGGAACATGTTTTGCTGCATGCGGTGGAAGATCTGACGGAGGGCAGACGTTTACTTACGAACAAATAATGGCTAAATTTAATGGCGAAATAGAACAAAACGCAACTATTCGCGTCCTTGATAATCAAATGGCCATTGAAACGGGACATTTAAAGGAGGTTTTGGCTGCCTTTAATGAAGAATATAAAGAATACAACGTAAATGCCGTGGACGCGAATATGGATCAATATGTCGACTTGGAACAAAACGGCCCGGACGGTTACGGCCCCGATGTTCTTTATCAGGCGAACGATATGTTGATGCGATATGCGGAAGGCGGGCATGTTTTGCCCTTGCCTACGGAGAAACTGGATATCGAACAAATCCCCGAAAAGGTAATGGACGCATATAAACTTAAAACATACAATCTCGATTTGTATTATGGTATGCCCGTTGCGCAACAATCTACGGTGCTTACGTACAGAAAAGATTTGTTGCCTGCCGATTGGGAAACGAAATGGGACGATAACGACAACGGTATTCCCGATATGGTAGAGAATATGAACGATTTGTATGCGTACAGCAAACAGGTCAAAGAAGAGTCTGACGGCAGCAAATACGGACTGTATATGTCGCTTGTCGATCAATATTTTAACAGCGGTTATTTATTATCGTTCGGAGCGTATGTGTTTGGCGAAACGCATGACGACATAGGACTTAATACCGCCGGCTCTGAAGTCGGATTGAATTTGTTTCGTGATTTAGCCGGAGTGTTGGGTTCCCGTTGCATCTCTCAAGATGCGACTACGCAAGTAGCTACCTATTTGACGAGCAAGGACGGTACCGTTTTCTGTACGATAGGTACGCCGGATTGGCTGACCACGTTTCAAGAGAATTTGACAGCCACCTATAAAGCGCAAGGTGATAGCGCGGAAGTGGCTGCTCAAAAGGCAAAAGAAAATCTTGTTGTCGTAGCTCCGCCGAGATTGCCGAAAGACGGCAATATTAAAAAAGAAATTAAGAATATGGATACCGAAACGTTTGAACCTACGACTATGGGCGGGGTAAACGCATTCGGAATCAGCTCTTACACCAAGTATCCTAAAGCATGTTTGGCGTTTGTCAAATTTGTCAGCAGTTATGAAAATGAAAAATGGAGAAGTGAAGCGTTAGGCGCTGTTCCCGCTCGTACGGATCTGGCCGAAGAAATGGGGGGAGTTTCCGAAATTTTGGGAAACAGAGTTACAAGCGGAAAGGTTTATATGATGCCGTCCACTCGCGATACGCAATATATTTGGTCTCCGCTTTCTTCTATGTTTAATGACGTTGCAACGGATAACACAACTCGTAAAAATCCGATTTATACAACGACGGATGCATTAAAGAAGGCTTTAGACAAATTGGTAAAAGATATAAAATCCGCAATGAGCATTGGTAAGAGCTAAAAAAAAGGGGGATATGATTGTGGAAGAAAATAAAATTATCGCCAACAACAATCTGAATCCAAAGAACGAAGGGAAATTTTCACCTTATCAAGTTAAGTTGAGCTGTATTTTTATGGGGGTAGGGCAATTATTCTGTAAGCAATTTACAAAAGGGATACTCTTAATTCTTTTAGAAATCGGTTTTATATTGTTTTTAGCCTTTTCGGGTGTCAGCAATATAATAGGAATATTTACGCTCGGTACCAACGAGGGTATTCCTATCATGGGGATACAGGGTGACAATTCCGTAAAAATGCTTGCTTGGGGAATCACCACTCTGTTTTTGTGTGTTCTTTTTGGATTTGCTTACTATGCGAATATTAAAGACGTTATATTTACGACGCAAGAAATTAAAAAGGGGCATCCCGTAAAAAACTTTGCAGAGAGTTGTTCTGCTTTAATTAACGGGAAATTTTATTTTCTTACACTGACGATCCCCTTGATATTTGTTTGTATTTTTAATATAATGCCTATTTTCTTTACGGGATTAGTGGCATTTACGAATTATGGCGGTGAAATTGTACCCCCTAAATTGGTAGATTGGATAGGCTTTTCAAACTTCAGTATGATTTTTACCGTAAGTGAATATGCCACGACAATTTTAAAAATACTCGGTTGGAACTTTATATGGGCGATCGGATCGACCTTTATAAATTATTTTGGCGGTTTAGGTCTTGCTATTTTATATAATTCCAAATGCTTAAAATGGAAACGGTTTTGGAGAATCTTTCCGATGCTCGCCTATGCGATCCCCGGATTCATTACATTGACGGGATTCCGGTTTCTGTTCAGCGATAGCGGTCCGATATTAGCTTTATTGCGCGATTGGGGCTGGGTATCGGAAAGTTTTACATTTATAGGTTTTGACTCTAAATGGTCTTTAAGACTTCTCGGTTTCTTTTCTTGCGCATGGATCAGTATTCCGTCGATAATGTTTTTGGCAACAGGCATTTTATCAAACGTCAATCAAGATATGTATGAGGCTGCTACTTTGGACGGAGCGAACGGCTGGAAACAGTTTCTGTATCTGACGTTGCCGTTTGTACTATTCGCAACCACGCCGGTCTTACTGAATTCATTTATCAGTAACTTCAATAACTTCAGTATCTTCTATTTTTTACGACCTGAAATCACTTATGATACTGCAAACTATTTTAACGCAAATAATACGGACTTATTGATCAACTGGATGTTTAATTTAACGGTCGATAAGAAGTTATATTCTCTCGGCTCGGCGCTTAGTCTGATTTTGTTTGCGTTTATGGCAATCTTTTCATTGATTGTGTATGTAAGCTCGCCTGCATATAAGAAGGAGGATACATATAAATAATGGAAAAAGTAATCTCTAAAAAATTGAAGATAAGACCTGCAACGACCATAAAGGCAGTTATAGTGTATGCGATAGTTTTGCTTATCAGTTTTATATTTGCCTTTCCGTGTATTTGGCTTATTCTATCGTCATTTAATGCGAACGGTTCGTTGTTGACATTAGACGGTTTTTTCCCGGAATCATATAGTTTTGATACCTTTAAGACCTTATTTACCGAAAAAGTAGAGCACGACTATATGAGATGGTTTGGGAATACTCTTTTTGTCGCAGGAATAAGTTGTGTAATCTCTACGGTTCTTGTACTTGCGGTTTCTTATACGATGTCGCGTTATCGGTTTAAGAGTCGTAAACAAATGATGAAGGTAACGCTGTTACTGAATATTTTCCCGAACTTTATGAATATGACTGCCTTATTCGTCATTATGACGCAATTTGATTTAATCAATAATCTTTGGGGATTGATATTGTTGTATAGTAGCGGTGCGACAATGGGATTCTTGGTTCAAAAAGGGTTTTTTGATACTATTCCAAGTACCATATACGACGCTGCAACGTTAGACGGAGCAACGGATTTACGGGTATTTGTTTCGATTACGTTGCCTTTATCGAAACCAATGATCGTATATACGGCATTGACGGCTTTTGTTTGGCCGTGGAGTGACTTTATGCTGCCGAAACTTTTGTTACCGGATAAATCGCAATGGACTGTTGCAATAGGTTTGAATTGGTTGGATGAGAGTAAATTTTCGATATTTGCCGCCGGTTCTGTATTTATCGCAGTCCCGATTGTTGCATTGTATATTGCTCTCTCCAAATATCTGATTCAAGGTGGTGCAGCAGGCGCAGTAAAGGAGTAACAATGGAGAAACAAAATTATATAGACGCGCTCAAAAGGTTGAATACCGGAGAAAAAAGCGTTTCTCAACTATACAATGAGATCTCTATGCTCGCAATGAGTTATATCCGGGCGGACGAGAAACCGAAACGATGCGCGCAGTATCTTTCGATTGAGTTTTTAATCGGCAGGGTATTTTATAACAATCTGCTGGAACTCGGTGTTTTGAAAGAAACGGCGGATATTCTCAAAGAAAAAGGGATAGATATTACCGTTTTTGAAGAGATTGAGGACGCGGCGCTCGGTAACGGCGGTTTGGGCAGACTTGCGGCTTGCTATATGGATTCGGGCGCAGCGGTCGGTATTCCGCTGTACGGGTACGGAATCCGTTACAGATACGGTCTGTTCCGTCAGAAGTTCGAGAACGGGTATCAGAAGGAACTTCCGGACGATTGGCAGAGATTCGGGGATCCGTGGAGCATACGGAAAGAGCAGGAAAAACAGACGATCCGTTTTGCGGATATGGAAGTAGAGGCGGTTCCTTACGATATGCCGATTATCGGAAAACGAGTCAATGTTTTGCGTTTGTATCAGGCGGAAGGAAACGAGAACGCTGAAAAAATAAGCGGTGTTTTGTATCCGCCCGACGATACGGAAGAAGGAAAGTTGTTACGGATTCGGCAGGAATATTTTCTTTCGGCGGCAGCCGTCGGCGACATAATCCGCGAATACGAAAAACGGCACGGAAACGATTACCGGCAGTTTGCTTCGGAAAACAGCATACAGCTCAACGATACGCATCCGGTATTTGCCATTCCCGAACTGATTCGCGTATTGCAAGAGAAAGGATTGACGTATCGAGCGGCGTTGAAGACGGCAAAACAAGTGTTCAATTATACGAATCATACGATACTGCCCGAAGCGTTAGAGCATTGGGACGTTCGGTTGTTGAAAAAGATATTGCCTGAAATAACGGAAATATTGCTGTCCATCAATACTTCCGCCCGCTATCGTCACAGAAAAGAAGGCTACACGTCGCAGGAGAGCGCCGCTACATCGATTTACGTACATTCCCGCCGCGCTATCTCTATGGCGAACACAGCGGTGTTCGTTGCAAATAAAATAAACGGAGTTGCCGAGATTCACTCGGAAATTATAAAAAGGGATTTGTTCGCGGCGGAATATTCGCATTATCCGGAAAAGTTTACGAACGTTACAAACGGCGTGACGCAAAGGCGGTGGTTGCAACTTGCAAATCCCGAACTGTCGTCTTTGCTTGACAGAAAAATCGGACAGGATTGGCGGGAACGATTTGAAGACTTGGGCAATCTGAACGAGCATGCCGATACGGAAACGCTTTCGGACTTTATTCGGGTTAAGGAAGAGAAGAAAGCGCAGCTTTTCCGATACATTGAGCAAACGGAAGGCGTAAAAATCGGCGGGAACCGAATATTGTTCGCGCAAGTCAAGCGTTTACACGAATATAAACGACAACTTATGACGGCGTTTGCGTTGTTACGGTTGTATTATGATTTGAAGAACGGAAAAATCAAGGATTTTACGCCTTCGGTATTCCTGTTCGGAGCAAAAAGCGCACCGTCCTATTTTCGAGCCAAAGGTATTATCAAATACATAAACGAAATCATAAAGCTGATAAATGCCGATCCCGAAACGAACAGTCTGCTTATGGGCGTATTCGTGACTGAATATAACGTTTCGTATGCGGAGAAAATCGTAGCGGCAGCCGACGTTTCGTTACAGGTTTCGACGGCGGGCCTGGAGGCAAGCGGTACGGGCAATATGAAGTTTATGATGAACGGCGCGGTCACGCTTGGCACGATGGACGGAGCGAATATCGAAATCGTCGAAAAAGCGGGCGAGGAGAATAATTATATATTCGGTGCGCGCGTGGACGAGATAGAAAAACTCCGCGAGGGCGGTTACAATCCGAACACCTATCTGAAAGAACATGCGGACTGGGAAAAAGTCGTGCATACGTTGACGGACGGAACTTTTTCAGATGACGGAAAAGGGTGTTTTGATGAATTATATCGTTCGTTGACGGTGGGAACAAGCTGGCATAAACCCGATCACTACTTTATATTCAGAGATTTGGGGGAGTATTATCAAGCCATATTACAGGTAAATCATGATTATAAAAATAGGATAGGTTTTGCGAACAAACAGTTCAACAATACAGCGAACTCATTTTATTTTTCTTCTGATCGTTCTATTCGTGAGTATGCGAAGAAAATTTGGAGTTTATCTTATTAACGTAAAAAGACGCAAAGCCGTTTCGCTTTGTGTCTTTTTGTTCAGGAGGAATGATGATAAAATATAAAAAACGCTCGGCGGGTATCTTATTGCACATATCTTCGTTGCCGAACAAGTACGGAATCGGAACGCTGGGAAAATCAGCTTACGAGTGGATTGATTTGTTGGCTGATTGCGGAATAAGTTGTTGGCAGGTTCTTCCGCTCGTTCAGACAAGCTACGGGGATTCTCCGTATCAGTCCGCATACAGCGGATCGGGCAATCCGTATTTTATTGATTTTGACATTTTGGTAAAAGAAGGTTTGCTGAAAAAATCAGAGTTATCCGTCTGCCGTAATACAAAATCGAAAATCGACTATGCTTTTTTATACCAAAACAAATATGGCGTTCTTCGGAAGGCTTACGAGCGATTTGATATACAAAACGCCGACTTTGTATCTTTTGTCGAGAATGGAATATTTGACGGCTACGCTTTATTTATGGCAATCAAGGAGAAGTTCGGCGGGGTATCCTTTGATCGATGGCCGGACGAATATAAATTCGCCAAAAAGCGGAGTTTACGGAAGTTCAAAGCCGAAAATCAAAAAGAATATTTATTTTGGCTGTTTTTGCAATATGAGTTTTCCAAACAATGGAATACGCTGAAACGGTACGCAAACGAGAAAGGCGTTTCAATCATCGGCGATATACCGCTGTACGTCGCTTACGACAGCGCGGACGTATGGCTGAATCCAAAGCTGTTCAAATTAAATACAGACCGCAGTTTGAAAAAGGTAGCGGGAGTTCCGCCCGACTATTTTTCCGCGACGGGACAGTTATGGGGGAATCCCGTTTATCATTGGGCTGTTCATAAAAAGGATAATTATAAATGGTGGGTGGAACGATTCCGTCAAGCGTTTGAATTATACGACGTAGTGAGAGTCGATCACTTCCGCGGTCTTGACAGGTATTATGAAATCGATGCGGGGGAAAAGACAGCCGTCAAGGGGAAATGGAAACACGGCCCGAAGTATGAATTATTCCGCACGGCGGAAAGTCTTTTAGGAAAGCTGAATATCATAGCGGAAGATCTCGGTTCTCTCGATAAAGGCGTTTATCGTCTTATGGACGAAACCGGCTATCCGGGTATGAAAGTTATGGAATTTGCGTTTGACGGGAATAAGAAAAATCCGTATTTGCCGAAAAATATCAAGGAAAATTCCGTCTGCTATACAGGTACGCACGATAACGATACGTTATTGGGTTATATCAGCAAGCTGAAAGACGGCGAATATAAAATTTTCAAGGAGAGTTTAGAGAAGACGCTAAAAGAGGAAAATGTTCAATGTTTTCTTGAAAATAAAATAGAAATGGCAAAAGCGATAATGTTGTTAACAATGCGCAGTTGGGCGTATCTTGCCGTAATACCGATACAGGACATTTTACTGCTTGGAAGCCGTGCGCGAATGAATATGCCGTCCACAAGCGAGGGGAACTGGCAATTTAAGTTGCAACGCATACCAAACAGACAAGATTTATTTAATTTTTGTGAATTGGTAAAATCTTGCGAAAGAAGTCCGTAATTCAATTACAATTTATATGAGAGCATATTTACGGAAATAAAGAAGTCACAATACTTAAAAAAGCAGAAAAAGGGATTTTATGTTTGTTGTCCGATTTGCAAAACGGTGTTAATACGGGCGCAAAAAGGTCTTGACGGCGTAATAACTTTCTTGTATTTGTAATTTTTATGCCCCGACTGGAAACTCGGACTCGGTAAAGACGGTTTGGCGGATGGTCTGAAGAGATACGGAGGAATCGGCGTTTTCATCGCGCTTGTGGGTTTTGTTGCCTTTTTCGTGGGACTATTTCCTTTTGATGAGCATCCGTCTGTTACAAATGTTATTGTCGAAGGTGTCGTTTATTACGTCGGCGTTGCTGTTGTAGAAGAACTCTATGTGCGAGGACTTCTGCTTAATTTGATTGAAAAGGTGTTTATAAAAAAGAAGTAAAAAACATTGAAAAAAAAGCAAAGTTTATGCCTATCGCATGTTCCTATTGGCGTTACGGAAGTTACAGATACGTGTCTTACGCTAAGAACGATGAGAGTTATCTCGGAGATTTCAAGGCGACGGGTTACAGTCACATTTACACCTACTGCCATGTAACTGCTGCGGACGATAACCCGAATAAAGACAAGTATTTCGGCACCATAAGTTATAGCAAAGGCGCAAATGAAGGAAAGAAGTACGCATGGATATTCAAGGCTAAAGAGGATATCAAGGACGGCGGAATCGAGAGATACGACAGCGTTTATGAACTTTCCAAAAAAACAGACAAAATCGGAAGCTGGAACGTTGGCTGATAATCGTTACAAATAATGAAAAGTCAAAAACAACAAGAGATAATAAAAATCGATTCGACGAACATTGCCGGATACGGTAAGGTGTTCGTCGAATCTCATAAAGAAATTCAGGCGGTCGGGTTTGAAATTATTGACAAGTCAAACCGCTGTAACAAATTTAGTTACGAGTGGGATACAGACGATGATTTTTGTGGCGATTTTTTTATAGAAAAGCCGATTTTGTGGTCGCTGTCGAATCCTTATCTGTATGGATACAAGGTGGAGATAAAATACTTTGACGGCGAAATTTCCGTTAAAGAAGGCAAATTCGGCTTCAGAACGCTTGGGCAGAACGGTAAAAACATTACTATAAACGGCAAGCCCGTTTATATAAGAGGTTATATCCGCGGCGCAAAGGCTCACGACCACGCAAATCTTCTCGGGCTTTCGCTCAAAGATTTTTATCTGAAAAATCTCAGACAGGCGAAAAAGTTCGGGTTTAATTACGTCAGATTTCACTCGGTTGTTCCCGAAGAGGAACTATTCGAGGCTGCGGACGAGGTGGGAATGCTCGTTCACGTCGAACTTCGTCCGCCGCACGACATTTACAACAATTTGGAGGAAATGGTTACGACGGGCAGCGCGATCGTTCCGGAAGAGTTTTTAGAAGAAACCGTCGATAAGTGCTTCAATCACCCGTCTTTCGCCGTTTATTGTATCGGAAACGAGATAAAGCGCGCGAGTTCAGACGATATTCGCAAAATCAAAGAGAAAATCGAAGAACTCGACGGAACGCGGCTTTTTCTCGACACCTGCGCCTGGGGCAAAAACAACCGCCCGAACGTTGATATGGACGTTCAGCATTTAAGTTATTATTTCCCTTACGGCAGGCACGCGGGCATGTACGACGACACCGAGAACCTTCTTGCGGCTAACGTAGACGAAAACGAGCCGATGAAGGTCGAAACCGAAAATTGCGAAATCGTAAGAGATTTATATTTCAACGTTCCGCTTATCGCGCACGAGGTGTGCCATTACACGGCTTTAAGAGATTTTTATTCGCTTAAAGAGAAGTTTTTAAAAAGCGGCGCGATAGAGCCGTGGTGGATCGACGAAGAGATTAAACTTATCGAAGAAAAAGGGTATAAGACCTCTTTTGCCGAAATTTTTAAGGCGAGCAAGCATTTTCAGTTTATCTGCTGGAAAACGGCTTACGAAGAAATGCGCAAAAGCAGTCTGCTCGGCGGTTTTCATTTTTTGCAGTTCGCCGACACCGACGCTTACGAAAATTCCAACGGCGTTGTCGATTGTTTCGACGACGAAACTTGCGTAAAGCCCGAAGATTTTCTTAAATTCAATGGCGACAGGGTGTTGGTTGCGGACTTAAAAACGAGAAATTATTTCTGCGCGGACAAAATAACCGTTCCCGTATATTTTTCAAACCTCGGCGAGGATGTTGAAAAGAGGGCGAACCTTACTTTAACCGTCGAAAAGGACGGTAAAACTTACGTCGATTGTTCTATGATGAATGTGGATATATCGAGAAAAGGTTCGTACAGATTATGCAAAGCGAGAATAACATTGCCGAAGGAATCGGGTGTTTACGCTTTGAAATTAAGGCTCGGAACAAAAAGCGGAGTTTATTCCGAAAACGAATGGACTTTGTGGATATACGACAGACCGTCGGGAAAAGAAACTTACAAAGAATTTGTTTCTTACTATAACGGACACGAGGCAATAACCGACGATATCGAAAAGGCGTTCGATTTGCTTGCACAAGGCAAAAAAGTCTGCCTTGTTTATCGCTCGGAATGGACAAGACATCGCAGTAATGTCGACATGAAAAACCCGAAATACGCGTTTAAGGCGAGTTGGAATCGCTTCAAACCCGTTATATGGGACAGGGGGACGAATTTCGGCGGCATAAACGATAAAAACTTGCTTACAAAATACGGGTTTCCGTGTGAAAAATATTACGATTTCAATTTCGGCGAGATAAGCGAAGATTGCGACAAAATCAATCTCGACGATTTTCCCGTCAAGGCGAAAAAACTTGTTTCGGGGATCGATAAAAGTTCGAGAGATCGTTTCGACGCGTATAAAGACGCTTACAATCTGCCCGAACTTATGCCCGACAGGACGCTCAGAGATTTTGCGTATTTGTTTGAATTAAAAGTCGGCAAGGGCAGTCTGCTTGTGTGCGGTCTTAATCTTACGGGACTTGACGATGGCGAATCGTCGACGGTTGCGATGTCGGAATTTATAAAGAACTATATAAAAAGCGAAGATTTTAACCCCGAAAACGAAATATCGCCCGAAGAGTTGAGGTCTTATATGGCAAACTGCGCGAAAGAACCCGTAAGGGAACGCACTATGACGCAGTTCTGGGAACTTGACGACGCGCCTGTGGAAAGCCCCGAATTCTGGCGCGCAGCGAAAGAATACCTGAAATAAGAGAAAAATTTAGCAATATGAGTAGAAATCGCAAAGAACTGAAAAAAATAATATCGGAAATGAGTTTGGAAGAAAAAGCGTTGCAATTAACGCAGTTCCCCTCATATGAGCTGGACGACAATCAGGAAAAGATCGTGACGGGCTTCAGCCATTTAGGCAGTGTAGAACGCGAGTCGTTGTGGCATATCGGTACGATTTTAAACGCTCCGAACGCCGAAGCGGTTCAATCTATCCGCAAAAAGCGCAAGGAAAAGGGGATAGACGATCCTCTTCCGATAATGTTGGACGTAATCCATGGTTACAGAACGGTTTATCCCGTGCCTGTCGCTCTGTCTTGCAGTTTCGACACCTCGCTTATCGCGGATTGTGCGGAGCTTGCCGCAACCGAAGCGAAATACGACGGTATAGACGTTACCTTTTCGCCTATGGTAGATTTAGTCCGCGACGCGCGTTGGGGCAGAGTTATGGAAAGCGGCGGCGAAGATCCGTATTGGGGCGGAGAAGTCGGCAAAGCGACGATCCGTGGTTATCACAAGGGCGGAATTGCCTGTTGCGTGAAGCACTTTGCAGGTTACGGAGCCGCCGAGGCGGGGAAAGAATATAATACGACCGATATTTCCGACCGGAATCTGCGCGAATACTATTTGCGCCCGTATAGGGAGTGCCTTAAAGAGAACCCCGAAATGTTTATGAGTTCGTTTAACCTCTTAAACGGCAAGCCGATTTTGGGGCATAAGGAAATTATGGTCGATATGCTTCGTAAAGAATGGGGCTTCGACGGCGTTGTTATTTCCGATTATAGTTCGGTTGAAGAACTGTACGAACACGGTTATTGCGCTACCGGCGAGGACTGCGCGCGCGTTTCGATAGAAAGCGGACTCGATATCGAAATGGGTTCGTCCGTTTATGCGGGGCTTTTGCCGAAACTCGTTCGGGAGGGCGTTATATCTGAAGAAAAACTCGACGAGTCGGTTTTGCGTGTCCTTGAACTGAAAAATAAACTCGGTATGTACGAAAATCCCGACAGATACACCGACACTAAGAAAAGAGACGAAATTACGCTTTCGGCAGTAACGAGAGATTTGGCGAGAAAAGCAGCGGAAGAGAGTTGCGTTTTGTTGAAAAATAACGGAATACTTCCCTTAAGGGAAAACGCGAAAGTTGCGTTTGTAGGTCCTTTTGTCGAGGAGCGCGAAATTATAGGCAACTGGTCGAAAAAAGCGCGTATGGAAGATACCGTAAGCGTTAAAGAAGGCGTCGAAAGGCTTTTGAAACGCGCCGTACCGTGCGTGCGCGGTTGCTCATGGAAGTTGTTCGATATTGACGAAAGCGGGTTTGAAGAGGCGGAAAAGCTGTGCAAAGACGCAGATTTTATAGTGGCGTGCGTCGGCGAGCATATGCTGAATTCGGGCGAAGCTCATTCGCGCACGGATATCCGTATCCCCGGAATTCAGCGTAAGTTCATCGCCCGCCTTCATAAATTGAACAAGCCGCTTGCGCTCGTCGTGTTCGGCGGCAGACCGCTTGCGCTCAGCGACGTCGAGAAGCTTGCCGACGCGATTTTGTACGTTTGGCAACCGGGCACCGAAGGCGGAAACGCTATTGCAAATCTCATATACGGTAAAGCCAACCCTTGCGGAAAAACGGTTATGAGTTTTCCGCGCTCTGTGGGGCAGTGTCCGATTTATTACAATCATTTTTCGACGGCAAGACCGAAACGGAAAGACATTCCGTCTTTTTATAGTGACGAAAGATTCCGCTCGGGTTACGACGACGAATATAATTCTCCGCTTTATCCTTTCGGTTACGGACTTTCGTACACGAAATTCGAGTATTCGGACTTAAAGTTATCGGCAAAAAAACTTAACCGTGGCGGGAAAATCACGGCGAACGTGAAGTTGAAAAACGTTGGAAAATTCGGCGGATACGAAACCGTTCAATGGTACCTGCGCGATTTGTTTGCTTCCGTCGTTCGCCCCGTTAAGGAACTGAAAGGCTACGAAAGAGTTTTCTTAAAAGCGGGCGAGGAAAAGCTTATAACTTTTGAAATTACGGAAGAAACGTTGAAATTTTACACCGACGGCGGAGAGTTTGCGGCCGAAACCGGCAAATTCGAGTTGTTTGCCGGCGGGAATTCCCGCGATTGTTTGAAAGCCGATTTCGAACTTATCGATTAAAACGAGAAATTCGGATAAGCCCGAAATTTCGGCGTGGCAAAATAATATCCGAAATAAGAGAAGAATTTGAAAGAACTAAAACTAAGGTATAAAACTCCCGCCGAAAGAACAAACGAGGGTTGGGAAAAATATTCTTTGCCGATAGGTAACGGCCATAGCGGCGCGAGCGTTTTCGGAGGATACGACGTGGAACGCGTTCAGTTTACTACGAACGCTTTCGCAAATCCTTTTCGGTTGGGCGGCGTGTCGAATTTTCTCGAGCTTTTTATTGATTTTAACGATAAAGCGGAAAAATACGAGCGCGGACTCGATTTAAGAACGGGCATCGCTTATTCCGAATATCTTTCCGATTTCGGGAAAACCGTGAGAAAAGCGTTTTTCAGTTATCCCGACAACGTTTTCGTTTGCCGCGCGGAATTTGAAAAGCCGAGGGATTTGGGGGTAAAAATCGTGATACCCTATCTCGGCGAAAGACCGCTCGACGAAGGAGGAAGAACGGGCGAGGTTTTAACGGACGACGATAAACCTGAGCTTGTCGCGCGCGGAACTCTCCCTTCGAGAGAACTTAAATACACGGCGAAAGTTGCGGTCGTAACCGACGGCAAAAAGAAATGCGAAAACGGGCAAATCACCGTAATAAACGCCTTATACGCGGATATTTACGTTGTGTTCGACACGTCGTATAAGCTTTGTCCCGAAGCGTTTTCAACGCATAAGGCGGTTGGGAATGATCCAACGGAAAAGGTTTCGGCTCGGCTTGAAAACGCCTTGAAACTCGGCTATGAAACGCTTTTAAAACGGCACACAAACGACTTTTCGTCTCTTATGAACAGGGTTGAATTAGAACTTGGCGGAACGGACGACGGGCGGGCGACCGACGAACTTTTACAGTCTTACCGAGAGGGGAACGCCGAGCCTTATTTAGAAGAAATATACTATCAATACGGCAGATATCTGCTCATATCTTCGTCGAGAAAAGGAACGCCGCCCGCCTCGCTTCAGGGCGTGTGGACGGTTCACGACAAATCTCCGTGGGGGAGCGGATTCTGGCACAACATCAATATTCAGATGAACTATTGGCACGCTTTTTCGGCAAACATTGCCGAGGCGTTCGACGCTTATGCGGACTTTTTCAAGGCATATCTTCCCGAAGCGGAGAAAAACGCAAAGGCGTGGATTGCGGAAACCAACCCCGAAAATGCCGGGGGAGATTGCGGCTGGATAATCGGCACGGGCGCGTTTTGCTATGAAGTCGAGGGCAAAAACCCGAACAGTCATTCGGGGCCGGGAACGGGCGGACTTACCGCAAAAATGTTTTACGACGCTTACGATTTCACCCGCGACGAGGAGTTTTTGAAGAATTACGCCTATCCGGCGGTACACGGCATGGCGAAGTTTCTGAAAAGGACTTTAAAAGATTACGACGGCAGAAAACTGTGTTCTTTTTCGGCATCTCCCGAGCAGATTTTGTCGGGCGAATGGGTAAACGAGCATAAATATCAGCAATATTATCACACGGTCGGCTGTTCTTTCGATCAGCAGATGGTGAAAGAGATTTTCGAAAACGACCTGAAATTGTCCGAAGTCCTCGGAATTTCGGACGAAATAACGCGCTACGAAAGGGAAAATATAAACGCCCTTGACCCCGTAAGGGTAGGATATAGCGGACAAATCAAAGAATACGACGAGGAGCATTTTTACGGAGAAATAGGCGAGGCGAAGCACAGGCATTTGTCGCAATTAGTCGCGCTTATGCCGGGCGAACAGATAACGAGCGACACCCCCGCAACGTTAGACGCGGCGAAAATAACGCTGAATTTACGCGGCGACGAATCGACGGGCTGGGCGCTCGCGCACAGGCTGTGTTCGAGAGCGAGAACGGGCGAGGGCGATCACGCATATATTTTATTGCAGAACCTTCTGAAAACGAGAACGCACCCTAATTTGTGGGACGTTCACCCGCCTTTTCAGATAGACGGTAATTTCGGCGCGACTGCGGGGATTACCGAAATGCTTCTGCAAAGCCACGGCGGATATATCTCGATTATTCCGGCGATACCCGAAAAATGGCAAAACATAAGTTTCAAAGGCTTGAAAGCAAGAGGGAATTTCGAGGTTTCGCTCGATTATAAAGACGGAATTATAGAAAACTGCGAGATTATCTCGTTTAAAGGTGAACCGATAACTCTTTATTACGGCGGCGAAACGGACGGAATATCCGTCTGTAATAACGGTTGTGAGATACCCGTAAAACACGCCGACGGCAAGGTGATATTCAATACGACGGCGGGCGAAAAATATTGTCTATCAGGTTTCAAAAAACGAGTTAATCGACTTATAGCGCGAGATTTTGTTGCAAAATGGCAAAAAAACGGCGTTAAACTCGAGTGGAAAAACGACGGAAACGAATACGATATTTTCCGCGCGGAAAACAGCGAAGCGAAATATACGTTTATAGGAAAATCCGTAAACGGCGAGTTTGCCGACGGTGATTTTTCCGAAAGCAACAAGACAAGGCTTACATATAAACTTGTTTTATCGGGCAGCGATAAACGCGGCAGAGGAAACGGCGCGTTGGCGTTTTTGAATCCCGCAAGCGAACTCGAAAAAGAGAGATATGCTTATAGATTTAAAGTAAATAACCTTAATATAGAGAAGTAACGAATATGGAAAAAATTATGAAATTCCCCGCAGCGGGGCAAACGGTAACCAAGGGATATCCCGGCGAAATGATAAAATACACTATAGACAAGCAGTTTTCGGATAAGGATTTATGGAAACTCACGGTCAATCAGTTCAGAACTAAGCCCGACGGCGAAGACGGCGGCTGGCGGGGCGAATTCTGGGGTAAACTTATGCGCGCGGCGTGCCTTACGTATAAGGCTACGGGAAACGCAAAACTTTACGCCGAAATAACCGAAAGCATAAAAGATATGCTTACCACCGAGGAGAAAAACGGCAGATTTTCCACCTATGATTTGCAATACGAGTTCAACGGGTGGGATATGTGGTCGCGTAAATACGCCATGCTCGGCTTTCTTTACTATATCGATATATGCAAAAATAAAGGGCTTGTTAAAAAAATAACGAAAGCGCTTAAAAAGCATGCCGATTATATTATAAAAAAGGTCGGCAGAGGAAGAGGCAAAGTCGAAATATTCGACACGACGAATATTTACGGCGGTATGAATTCCTGTTCGATTTTAGAACCGTTCGTAAAACTCTACGAACTCACGGGCGAACAAAGATACCTCGATTTTTCGGAATATATCATAAGCACGGGCTTTTCAAAGGATCAGGACATAATAAGCCTTTGTAAAACCAAAGAGAAATTCCCTTTTGAGTTCAATCATACAAAAGCATATGAGATGATGAGTTGTTTTGAGGGCCTTTTGGAATATTACATCGTAAAGGGCAATAAAGGCGACCTCGAAACCGTAATCAATTTCGTTGACATGGTTCTTGAAAGCGACTATACTGTTATAGGTTGCTGCGGTTGCACGCACGAACTTTTCGACAATTCTACGGTTAAGCAAACCGAGCAAACAGAGGGCGTTATGCAGGAAACCTGCGTTACGGTGACGCTTATGAAACTTTGCGCAAGATTGCTTGCGATAACGGGCGATTCAAAATATGCCGACGTAATCGAAAGGTCGGGTTATAACGCGCTTTTCGGGGCGGTTAACAGTGAAAATCAGACAATGAAACGCTCGCAGGGCATAGTATGGGAGGGGAAAACTGCCGTGCCCGTCCCGCACGAAGCGTTTCCGTTTGACAGTTATAGTCCGCTTTGTTTAGGTCAACGGGCAAGAAAGATTGGCGGCTTCAGGGTAATGGAAAACGGCAGATCGTACGGTTGCTGCGCGGCAATCGGCGGCGCGGGAACGGCTCTTTTCGGGCTTGTCGCCGTAACGAAAGGCGAAAACGGCTATTTTATCAATCTTTATAACGACGGAGTTTACTCGGATAAATCGTCGGGAGTTAAGATTTCGGTCAAAGCGAACCTTTATAAAAAAGGCGAAGCGAAAATCATGGTGAAAGCCGCGGGCGAAACGACGCTTCTCCTGCGTATTCCCGAATGGACGAATGATTTTGCGGTTTTTGTAAACGGTGATAAAGTCGTTTTTGATTCGGTAAAAGGATATGCTTTGGTTAAGGTGAGAGATTTCGATAAGGTTACCGTTTCTATGCCGATGAAGGTCGAAAGAAAGATTCTGAACGGCAAGGCGGAATACGAAAGAGGTCCGATAGTCCTTGCAAGGGACGAAAGATTCGGCGAAGATCTCGGTCTGCCTGTCGCCGTGCCGAAAAAAGCGGGCGGAGCGGTTGCGAAACTTGTTAAAAATACCGATTTCTACACAAACGAAACTATAAAAATTAAAACACGAAACGGCGAAATTACGCTTTGCGATTATTCGTCGGCGGGCAAAAACTACGATAGCGAAAATTGCAATATGTCGGTTTGGCAGAATATCGATTAAGGAAAAACATAATGGAAATCATCGCCGTACAATTAGATCTCGGAAGACAAAAAGAAAGATTTGACTTTATAAAAAGTTTCGTGGATAACGCCAAAAAGTGGGGCTATAACACGATTATCTTATATATCGAGTGTTCGATAAGAACAAAAGTCACCCCGTTTTTAGATGAGAACGACACTTATTCGCTTGAAGAACTTAAAGCGATAGCGGACTATATCGAAAACAAGGGACTTAACGCGATTCCCGCGTTCGAGAACTTTTATCATATCGAAAAACTATTGCAATACAAAGAAGCCGCGAGCCTTTCCGAATTTAAAGACGAGAGAATTGAAGGCAGAGGCTGGTCTTCCGAGCGTTTCAAACGCGGAGCGGTCGGCTGCACAAGTAATCCCGAGTTCAATAAGTTTTTTGACGCATACATTACGGAGATTTGTTCCGTCTTCCATGGAAAATACGTTCATATGGGGCTTGACGAAGTGTTCGAGTTTGCCGAGTGTCCGAGGTGCAAGGCGCGCCTTGAAGCGGGCGAAACCAAGAAAGATATTTTCTTTTCGCAGGTTATGCACGATTACGAACTTGCGAAAAGCATGGGCAAAACCATGCTTATGTGGGACGACTTTTTCGAGTATTACGACATAGTTGACGCTTTGCCGCGAGATATAATTTTATGCCATTGGAATTACGTATTTATCGGATCGGAGACCAAAGGTCATTGGACGAACAGAGTGAGAAAAGATTGGCTTTCGATTTACGATCGTTTAGGTTTCAATTATATTTTCTGCGCGTACGGAAGCAACGCTTCTTCGACGTATAATGTGGACACTTTAACCGATTATGCATTGAAACATAAGCCGATGGGCGCAATCCTTACGATATGGGAAAGAGCCGCGAGTTTTTATAACGGAATTTATCCGCTTGTCGCCCTTTGCGGGAAACTTTGGAACGGACAAATTAAAAATTTCGATGATAAAGTTAAGGTGTATGAGGAGATAATCGGAGACAGAGAAATTGCAAAACTATTGCTTGAAAATCATGTTTTGACGTCCTGTCTTATCGGTACGAATATAGGTGTTAAAGCCGAGGACGGCAATTTCATAAAACAACTTTACAGAAACGTTCTGAAAGATTTTACAGATAAATTGAAAACTTGTCTTGCGGATGAAAAACGCATTAGCGGCGAAAAACGCGATATTTTACTCGATATTTATGATTTTTCGCTTGAAAAATACCTTACATATATGATAAACTCTATGGGGTATAAGGTTTTCGACGAATACGAAAAGGAAAATTTCGGAAACGGCGTTGCCGATTTTAACGAAATTTTCGCTACGCTTGACGAAGCGGAGAAAGGCTTTGAAGAAATCAACAAAAACGCCGATTATCTGTGGAAAAAGTACCGCGACGGGATAAAGAGTTCGGGGGGACTTATGGAAGCGGAAAGGACACGCCGAAAAACACTTGTTTTAAAAATAAAACAATCCGTAGAGCAAAACAAGGGGTGCGGCGTTTTATATCTCGATACGGTAACGCCCGACGGATTCGGTTCGCCGAAAATGAAGATAATCGTTAAATATGCGGGCGAAAACGCCGAAAGCGAATTGTATTTCGGAAGCGTTAAACCCGAAGCGGTCACGTTTGACATGGGCGGTGTTGCTACACTTCGTTTCGCTGTGAAAAATAAACCCGTCGAATACGTTGTATTAGAGAGTTTCGGCGAAGATTCGATTTTCGTTTCCAACGTAAGGCTGCTTTTCGGCGGCGTGAAATATTCCGTTTGCGGCGTTCAGAAGACGGGCGGAAAAGTTATAAACGAACAAAACATTACAAAATGCGACACTACTTTTGCAGAACTCGGCGAAAGCAGCGGAATAAAGCATCTGGACGACGTTTCGCTTGCGAAAAAGCCGAACGGAGTAAAGTTGTATTTCGGTAAAATAGTTTAATATGAAAAATTTAGAATTTAATTCCGTTTTAATCGGAAACAGGTACCCGAAAGGGTTTTGTCTGCCCGATTATTTAAGAGAAAACGGGAAGTTTTCCCGTGAAAAAACTTTAAGCGAAATCGTGCGGGAAGAATACGGCGAAATCGACGAAAGCGGATTAAAAATAAGCGTAAAGGACGTTACGGACGAGAAATTCGATGGCGACTACGGCTATTTTTTCTGCAACAAAGCGAAGCATACCGCTTTTGAGTTTACGCTTGAAAAGAACGGTAAATCGGCAACTTTTGTTGCTGACGTGTTTGTCCCGACTAAAATAAAATCGTATAATTTCGTCGTGCATCTCGATTTTATGAAATATCTTCCGACAAAGTATTGCCCGGTGGAAGAACTTATGGACGGCGGAATTGCCGTCGCACACCTTTATTATAAGGAGATTTCCACAGACGACGGCGATTTTTCGAGCGGAATAGCGCCGCTTTTTTGCGATCGCTCGGATAGCTACGCTCCCGGAAAACTGTCGCTTTGGGCGTACGCCGCAAAAATCGTCGGCGAATACCTTATAAACGAGGGGTTGACGGTTAAAGAGAAATTGTACGTCGCGGGGCATTCGAGGCTCGGTAAAACCGCGCTTTTAGCGGCGGCGAAATACGATATTTTCGCAGGCTGTATGGTAAACTGCTCGGGGTGCTGCGGCGCGGCGGTTTCTCGTGATAAGCACGGCGAAACAATCAAGGTAATCACGGACGTTTTTCCGTTCTGGTTTACTCCGAACTTTAAAAAATACGCAGAAAAAGAGTACGAAATGCCATTCGATCAGCATTATTTGATGGCGTCCGTCGCACCGAGAAAAGTTTTTATCGTGGCGGCAAGCGAGGACGACTGGGCTGATACCGACGCGCAATATTTATGCGCCGAAGCGGCGAGCGAAGCGTATAAAGAACTCGGCTTAATCGGGCTGAACCCCGCAAAAAAGCCGCTTAAAGTCGGCGAAAAGAACGTCGGAGGAGAGATAGCGTTTTTCGTCCGCGACGGCGTACATTTTTTCAGCCGCGAGGATTGGGCGTTTTATATTGAATGTTTATCAAACCACTAAAACCGTATAAAGGCAGAATGATTGGAGAAGTTGAATCGGTTGACGAAGTGGAAATTATCCGCAGAATGACCGAAGGCATTTACGACAAAGCGGAATATAAAAAGGCTCTCGCATGGGTTAAAGAAAAATGCCGCCCCGACTTCGACAAGAATCCCGTCGAAATGCAGAAAACTCCCGCTCAGAAAGAAAAAGACTGGGAATTCACCGCAAAAATGGCGTGCATAATCAAAGACTTGTTCAACGGCAACAAGAAACTTCCCAAGGGCAGAGAAGAAGAAATGGTCGGTCATAACGCTATCGTCGGCGGTTTCCAAGGACAAAGACAATGGACGGATTTTTACCCGAACTGCGACTTCCCCGAAAGTATTCTTAACTCGTCGTTCGACTGGAACGGGGCGAGAGAACCGTACATTTTAGGCACTGAAAACGACACGCTCAACGCAACGAGTATGTTGTTTATGAAACTTCTGACCGGTAGAGCGCAGATTATCACAATGTGTTCTATGCTCCGTATTCCCGTATGCATGCACAACGTTTGCGAGAACGATATTTATCGCCCGGCGGCGTGGAATGCTTTCGGAATGGATAAAGAAGGTCCAGGACTATCGCGCTTGCGAGGCCTACGGCCCCACGTATAAAAACATAAGGAAATAATATGAAACTTACATTCCGCTGGTATGGCGAAAAAGATTGCATACCTCTTAATTACATAAAGCAAATTCAGGGAATGACGGGCGTTGTCACCGCCGTTTACGACGTTCCCGTAGGCGAAGTGTGGGAACTTTCAAAACTCGAACGGCTGAAAAGTCTTTGCGCGGGCGCTGGGCTTGAAATGGAAGTTATCGAGTCAATTCCCGTTCACGAAGATATAAAACTCGGCAAGCCCACGCGGGATAAACTTATCGCAAACTATGCGCAGAACATAATCAACTGCGGCAAAGTCGGCGTAAAGTGCGTTTGCTACAACTTTATGCCCGTTTTCGACTGGTTCAGGACGAATTTGTACTATAAACACGCCGACGGTTCTACTTCGCTTTCGTATAGCGAAGCAGATTTCAATAAGTTGGACAAGCATAATTTGCGCTTGCCCGGCTGGGACGAAAGTTATTCGCCCGAACAACTCAATGGACTGCTTAAAGAATACGAGGGAATGACGCACGAGAAACTGTTTGAAAACCTCGTATATTTCCTTAACGGAATTATGCCCGCGTGTAACGAGGCCGGAGTGAATATGGCGATTCACCCCGACGATCCGCCGTGGGATATTTTCGGACTGCCGAGAATCGTGGGCAGGGAAGAAGATTACGACAGATTGTTCGCCGCCGTGCCCGATCCGCATAACGGAATAACGTTCTGCACGGGATCACTCGGTGCGGGCAGGTTCAACGATTTGCCTAAAATGGCGGCAAAGTATGCAAAACGCATATATTTTGCGCATCTTCGTCAGTTGAAGTTCACAAGCGACACTGATTTTTACGAAAACGGACATCAGACCGCCGATGGCAACGTGGATATCTATTCGATAATCCGCGCTCTCGTCGAAAACGGATTTGACGGATACTTGCGCCCCGACCACGGAAGAAATATATGGGGCGAAAACGCAAAACCCGGTTACGGGCTTTACGACCGTGCGCTCGGCGCGGCGTACTTAAACGGCGTTTTCGAGGCAGTGCAAAAAGATTTGAAAAAATAAGGAGAAAGAAAAATGTACGATTTACCTTTTGAAATAGACTTAAACGGAAAGAGCGTGGCGATAACGGGCGCGGGCGGAATAATCTGCGGTGAGTTCGCAAAGGCTCTTGCCGCTTGCGGCGCGCAAGTTGCATTGCTTGATATTAACTATGACGCGGCGGAGAAAGTCGCTGCCGAAATAGGCGAAAACGCGATTGCGATTCGTTGTAACTGTCTGGACAAAGAAAGCATAAAGTCCGCCTATAGCACGATTATCGGCGCATTCGGCAAGGTGGATATCCTGATTAACGGCGCGGGCGGAAACAACCCGAAAGCCACTTGCGACAACGAAACCATGTCGCCCGAAATGCTCGGAACGGAGGGGTTAAAAGACTTTTTCGCGCTCGATGAAAGCGGGCTTAAATTTGTTTTCGACCTTAATATTACGTCTGCGTTTCTGGTAACGCAGGTATTCGCCGAAGGAATGGTGAAAACGGGTGGCAATATCATAAACATTTCAAGTATGAACGCGTTCCGTCCGCTTACAAAAATCCCCGCGTATTCTGCGGCGAAAGCGGGCGTGTCAAACTTTACCGAATGGCTCGCCGTCCACTTCGCGCCATGCAATATCCGTTGCAACGCGATCGCGCCCGGGTTCTTCGTGACAAACCAGAACCGCGCGCTTTTATATAACGAGGACGGCACGCCGACGGCAAGAACGGGTAAGATTTTAGCGGCGACTCCGATGAAGAAGTTCGGCGAGATAAGTGACCTTATAGGTTGTTTATTGTGGCTTTGCGACGATAAGGCAAGCGGTTTCGTGACGGGAACGGTTATCCCCGTAGACGGCGGTTTCTCGGCATACAGCGGAGTATAAAAGTTTATTAAAACGATGAAAAAATACGAATTTACGTTCAACGGGTACAACGCGACAGTTCTTATACCTGATAATTTTAACGGTAAATGGCTTTGGAAAACCGAGTTTTTCTACGCGTTCGATAAAGCGGAGCAAACTCTTTTAAATATGGGCTATGCCCGCGTGTATTATCAGATAAACGATATGTACGGCAGCGATCGCGCGGTGCGGCTTATGCATAAATTCCATTTGCATTTAACCGAAAAATTCGGCTTTACCGCAAGACCTTGTCTTTTCGGTTTTTCAAGAGGCGGACTTTATGCCTTTAACTATGCGCTTTATTACCCGGAATATGTGGATAAAATCTATCTCGACGCGCCCGTTCTCAATCTTAAATCGTGGCCGCCGAAGGATAGCGCGGAGCATATTCAGTTATTAAACGAGTATCTTTTGGACGAAAACACGTTCCGAATGTACAATTTCAGTCCGATTGATAAATTGTCCGAATTTTCCCGAAGCGGGCACAAAATTCTTTTGGTCGCAGGACTTAAAGATTCAACCGTGCCGTATAACGAAAACGGCAAAATCCTGGCTGACTATTACGCGGCGAACGGCTTACCGATAACGGTCATTACAAAACCCGATTGCGATCATCATCCTCATTCGCTTGAGAATGTCGAACCTATTATAAAATTCATAGAAAAATGAAAGAAAGATTTGAATGAATGCAAAGTTGGTGCGACGAAACCCCGAGTGACGATGTGCCTATAATCGATTATCATTGTCACCTTGACGACAAGGCGATTAAGGAAGATAAAACATTTTCGGATATAGGCGAACTGTGGCTTTCGGGCGACCATTACAAGTGGCGCGCGGTGCGGCTTCGCTGCGTTTCTGAGGACTATTTCAGAAATATAATAAAAAGCAATTAAATAGAATGATTGACCATCATATGGCAAGAAAAACTTGTCGGATACGGTTAAAGTCGTTGAAGCGTAAAATGTTTCGGCGGCTTTTTTATACCCAAAATCAAAGAAGAGGAGGAGCAATAACGACATATTACAAATTTTATCGCTCGCCGTAAAAAGGAACAACAAGTCAAAACAACAAAACGGGAGGTAACGTTAGTCGCGTGGTTCAAAAAAGGTTAACATAGACATAGTAAATATCCGCCCGCATAGCGGGTGGATATTTGCTTAAGTTTATCAACAAAGAAATGAGCCGTTAATCGACTTATAGGGTGTGATTTGAATGGTGATTTATGAAATAAGCGGAGTTGTTGCAGGGTATGCCAGATTAAACAGAAAGTTATCGGTCCAAAATCAGGACGCCTGCGCAATCGGACATTTGCATAAATGAAATACCCGGAAAATCTTTTCTCAATTCCTCAACGACAAAGTAAATTTCATCATTATCCCATGCATCTCCTGCCTTTAATTTGCACCGTTCTAAATCCCTTCGTGTTTCAAAGGCAACATCACCGATTATAATTTTACCGTTTTCCTTTAAGTAGTTACGCAAGTCTAAAAGGAAGTCGCTCTTTTGAGCATCCGTCAAATGATGCAGAGAGTATGTCGCAACAATATAATCATAACGATAGTTTCGCAATGGTTTGACAAGCCCTTTTGAAAAGTCCCCCTGATATAAATGCGCATCCGGCATTTTCTCAGATGCCAACGCAATCATTCTTGATGAAAAATCCTGCCCGTAAATTGAGCAACCCCGCTCGTATAGTTTTGTCGTTAATGCGCCTGTTCCGAATCCGATATCCAGCACAACGGCATTTTTGGTTTCCATTATGGTCTGAAAAATAAACCCGAGTACCTTTTTATAACCGGCAAAAGGGTATGTGTTTTCCTCATCGGAAATGCCGACGGTTTTGTCATAACCATCAGCCCAAAGGTCGAACTCTTTGTTGTTCAGCATGCTTGCTTCCTCCATAAATTCCGAATTATCATCACCTTGATTTTAGCATATTATACGGCGTTTTTCAATCGTTTCATCGATGTAAAAACAACGGTCTGCAAGAAAAAACTTACAGACCGTCACACTTGTGAGCATACGAAAAAATCTCGTTTTTCGGGCGATTTTTGGGAGTGTGTCGGACGATAAGTATCTCGACAAACAGGAATTTATAAAGTCAATTTCATTTCGATTTCTGCTGCATTGATTTTTGCATTTATCATACTTTTCCCAGTAAGGACGAATCCACATTTTTCATAAAACCGTATAGCACGTTTGTTGTCTTTCAAAACCCATAGATATACTTCCGGATAAGATGACAACTCCTTCAAGCCCGCTTGCATCAGTCTCAGTCCCACGCCCGTCCCATAGTATTCTGACAGAACGTATAATGCAAATATTTCTCCGGCATTTGTAGATTCCTCCCCATGATTTCCATAACAAACAAACCCAATTACAGTATTTCCGTCCATCGCAACAATCAAATTATCTCGCCAACTGAACGCCATACTTTCACATTTCTTATAAGTTAATTTGTCAAGGTATTCCTGACTAACGAACCCGGAATAAGTCTCATGCCAGGATTTCCAGTGAACATATGCTTTTCCTCTGATTTCTTCGTCCGTTTCCATTCTTTTTATGATGATACACATATGGTTTATCCTCAAATTTCGATTTGCCTTTGCCTTATTATAACATATTACATGGTGTTTTTCAACCAAATAACGGTCTGCAGGAAAAACTTACAGACCGATAGGTTTGGTGTGCCTGACAGGATTCGTCCGCCCGCAAAGCGCGGGCGGTAAGCGAAGGCGGGAAAGCCCGACGGAGCGCTACGTTATTTCGTCAGCCGGTCAGGCGCAAAAAAAGGGGCGGTTGCGAATAGCGAACGCCCTAAAGTGGTGTGCCTGACAGGATTCGTCCGCCCGCAAAGCGCGGGCGGTAAGCGAAGACGGGGAAGCCCAACGGAGCGCTACGTTATTTCGTCAGCCGGTCAGGCGCAAAAAAAGGGCGGTTGCGAATAGCGAACGCCCGAAAATGGTGTGCCTGACAGGATTCGAACCTGCAACCGTCAGAATCGGAATCTGAAACTCTATCCAATTGCGCTACAGGCACACGTAAGTTGCCGAAAAATTATCTTCGGCAACTGTTAACTATTTAAAATTATACAATGTTTTTTTATTTTTTTCAAGCAAATAGCGCTATTTGTCGGCTTTTAATTAAAAAACGTAAAAGGCTCGCCGCTTTTTTATAAAAACGGCGAGCCTGTCTTATCAATCGACCGATTAATCGATTTTATCTTTTACGGATAAATCAGTCTTTCTTCTTCTTGAACGCAACAACAGCCGCGCCGATGCCGAGACCGAGAATCCCGAACAAGCCTGCGCTTACCGCGCCGCCGCCGTTCGTGGGGCTATGATTTTTTTTTCACAAGTTCGCGGATCATAGCGATCGTCGCGCGGGTTGCGGAAGCGCGCAGACCGCGCCGTTCAGCGTTTGCGGTATACTCTTATTTCGTAAGGCGCAAAGTCGGGCGCGAAACCGTCTTTTTCGTCGTAGTTGCAAAGCAGAAGTTCAAAGTTTTCCCCGGTTAAGCAGGACGGCAATTTCAAAGAGTTTGCCTTTTCAAAATTTACCGCAACGATGATTTTTTCGCCGTTTTTCTCCCTTTCGAAAACAAAACAATCGTCGCCTTGCGTAAGGTCTTTAAAGTTGCCGTATTTTATAACGTCGCTTGATTTTCTTAGCGCGAGGATTTTCTTGTAGAAGCCGATAATCGACTTATAGGCAGACTTATCTGCTTCAAGATTGATTTCTTCCGCTCTTGACGGCATTTTGAGCCATGGCGTTCCGGAGGTAAATCCGCGCGTCGGTTTTTCTTTCGTCCAGGCAATCGGGCGGCGCGTATTGTCGCGGCTGCCGTAATTGATTTCGTCGATCAGCGCGTCGTGCGGTTTTTTGCCGCAGTTTTCGCGGTAGTAGTTTACCGTTTCAACGTCGTTGAACGAATCGATATCCTCGTAGCGTGAGTTTGCCGAGCCGAATTCCTGCCCCTGATAAATGAAGGGGATTCCTTTAAGAAGATAAAACATTCCGGCATAAGCGGTTGCGCATTCGTAGCGAAGTTCTTTATCGTTGCCGAGGCGCGATATAAAATACGGCTGATCATGGTTATCCGTGAACAAAATATATAAAAGGTCGTGTTCGGCGGTGAAATTCTGCCATTTTACCAGCACGTCCTTTATCTGACTTGCGGAATACGGAGCGGGCGTGTATTTATCGCTTCTTCCGAGACCTATATGTTCAAACTGAAAAACCGATTTGAGTTCGTCACGGTCTTTTCCGCAAATACTGCATATGCTTTCGGTGTCCGACTGACATTCGCCCACGGTGAAAAGGTGTTTTACTTTTTCGCGCCCGAAAAGTTGTTTTACGTATTCGTGCAGGCGCGGTCCGTCGTTCATTTTGTTGTTTGCAAAATCTTTGGAAATGAAATCGAGCACGTCGCATCTGAATCCGTCAACGCCGAGATCAGCCCAAAAATCCACTATATCGCAACATTCCTGCCTTACTTTCGGATTCTCCCAGTTCAGGTCGGGCTGCTGCACGGCAAACGAATGCAGATAGTATTCGTCGGTCGCTTCGTTATATTCCCACGCGCTGCCGCCGAAGCACGCCCTCCAGTCGGTCAGCGGTTTGTCCGCCCATATATAATAATCATGATAGGGATTATCTTTTGCCGTCCGCGCCTGTCTGAACCAGTAATGCTCGGACGACGTATGATTGACGACCAGATCCATTATTATCTTAATGCCGTTTTCGCGCAGTTCTTTCGCTAATTCCTTCCAGTCGTTCATCGTTCCGAACTCGACCATTATGTCGCGGTAGTCCGAAATATCGTAACCGTTATCGTAATTGGGACTTTTATAGCATGGGCATATCCACACCGCGTTCACGCCGAGGTCTTTGAGATAGGGTATTTTTTGTTTTATTCCGTTAAGATCGCCGATTCCGTCTCCGTTCGAGTCGTAAAAACTGCGCGGGTAAATCTGATAAACGATTAAATCGAGGTATTGCTCGTGTTTGTTCATTATAATATTTCCTTCGGGATAACGAATGGAATCCCTATCGTATTAATGCGGACGGGTATTTTTGTAAATTTAAATAATCAGTGACGGCGATGGAATCCATAAGGTCTTTTGCCGTCCGCGATTGCTCCTTTATTATAACGTAAATCTTTCAAAAAGAAAAGCGATCGTTTTAATTTTTTTATTCTTGGCATAATCCGCGCGAAAAAAGCGCCCGCCGGAAAAAATTTCGGGCGGGCGCTTTCTCGTGGAGCTACTGGCCGGACTTGAACCGGCGACCTGCTGATTACGAATCAGCTGCTCTACCGACTGAGCCACAGTAGCGATTGATAAGCAAATTTTCAAACTTTGCTTACGTATTATAACACATTAAAAAACAATACGCAACAATTTTCAGCGATAATTTTAAGATATTTTTTGTTTTAACAATTTTTTACCGTCGTCAGACAGACAACGATATGAAACAAAACCGCCGCAAACGCCGGATTCGACATTTTTTTCTCGCTTCAACGTTCTAACGCGCTTTTTCAGACCATAAGATATACCAAAACGGAAAGAGGTGTCAGAAATGAAAGACGGTTTGGATTATGCTGAAATGTTAGGACTCGAAGTTTCGTCGTGCGACGTGACGATAAAGCCCAAAAAAACTAAGCGCAAAAAGGACGTTATCGGCGACGTTATCAAAAAAGTTAACGAGCCGGAAAAAGAAACGAATTTCGACGACGATTATCAGACGATCGAAATTCCCGAAAAAACGAACAAGAAAAAAGAAAGAAAATTCAGGTTCGACCTTGTTTACGCCGAGGGTGTGGCGGTGTTTCTGCTCGTGGTGACGATTCTTCTCACGAATATTTTCTGGGAGAACAGCGGTATAAACAGAATTTTCAAATACGCATTCGGCACGTCCGCTCCGGTTGCCGATATGAGAGTCAACACGAGTTTCAACGCGAAAGCCCCCTCCGGCGAACTCGACGTAAAGGTTGAAGACGGCGTTATGGAATACAGCGGCAAAGGTTCGCTTTATCCCGTTTGCGACGGAAAGGTCGTTTCGGTTGTGGAAGAGGACGGGAAGTATACCGTCACGCTTAAGCACAGCGACGTTTTCAAATCGGTTATTTCGGGCGTCGATTTTGTTTACGCCGACAAGGGCGACGACGTGTTCAGATACGTTCCCGTGTGTTTCGTAAACGGCGGAACCGCAAAGGTCTATATGTATAATTCCGACGTTCTCGTTACGAATTACATAATAGAGGGCGGATCCATCATATGGGAAAGTTAAGGATAAAAATTCATCCGTTGTTTATAATTTTCGGAATATACTTTGCTTTTACGGGCAAAGTATTTTCTTTTCTCACGTACACGCTCTGCGCATGCGTTCACGAACTCGGACATTCTCTTGCGGCGGAAAAGTTCGGCTACAGGCTCAAAAACGTTACGCTTATGCCTTACGGCGCGCTCGTTTCGGGCGATATGGCGGGCATGAGCGAAGGGGAGGAGTGTTTTGTCGTAATCGCCGGACCGCTGACGAATTTCGTTGTCGGGGCGTTCATTCTCGCGTTGTGGTGGGTTTTTCCCGAAACGTATCCGTACACGCAACTTGCCGCCGAGGCGAATTTCGCGCTCGCCGCCGTAAATCTGTTGCCCGCTTTTCCGCTTGACGGCGGGAGATTGCTCGTATGCGTTCTCTCGAAAAAGTTCGGGAGGTTTACGGCGGTAAAGGCGGCGAAAATTCTGAGTTTTGTGTTTTCGGGCGCGCTTGCCGCTCTCTTTGTCTATTCGTGCTTCAAAAGCGTGAATTTCAGTATTTTGTTTTTCGGAGCGTTTATCTTTCTCGGCGCGACGGATAAAAATTCCGCCGACGCCTACGTGCGGATTTTTGACCGTATTTCAATGGATAAAATCAAAAAATATAAAGAAATCAGGGAAATTGCAGTAAATTCGCCGCTGACGGTGAAGAAAATGTATCGCATATTGTCCGGTGAAAATTTATACAGAGTTTACGTTTTTTCCGAGAGCGGCGAACTTATCAGAAAAATCGAGCCGGACGAACTTTTCGATTATCTTTCAATGAAAAATCCGCGAGATAAAATCGCGTGACGGGTGGTGAAACGCGCGGCGAGAAAAATCGCGGGATTGTTTGACGGAAAACGGCGGCGGCTTGCGAAAATTTCGCAAGCCGCCGCTCAAATAATATCAAAATATAAGCCTATAAGTCGATTAACACGGTTATTCGTAAATTTTAACGCGGTTATTCGTAAATTTTAACGGGGTTATTCGTAAATTCCGACGCTCGTTTCGCCGTCGGGTTCGTCGAGTTTGACCACAATCTTTTCCTTTAAGGACGACGGAACGTTCTTACCGACGAAGTCGGCTCTTATCGGAAGTTCTCTGTGCCCTCTGTCCACGAGAACGGCGAGTTTGATGCTGCTCGCTCTGCCTGCCGAAAAAACGGCGTCGATAGCGGCGCGCGTGGTTCTGCCGGTGAAGAGAACGTCGTCCACAAGAATAACGTCCTTGCCTTCGACGTCCTGTTTTTTAAGGGTGTCGGCAACTTCGATTTCCTTTTTCGCGTCGTCGCGGTAGTGGGTTATGTCGAGTTCGAGAACGGGAACGTTCACGCCAGAGTTTCTGGATAGATTTTCGCTTATGGTTTTCGCGAGCGGAACGCCGCGCGTTTTTATGCCTATCAGCACGGTGTTTTCGATGTTCGGCGCGCGTTCGATTATCTCGTAAGAAAGGCGCGTCAACGCTCTTTTAACCGCCGTTTCGTCAAAAAGAAGATTTTTCAGTTTCATTATCGGTTCTCCCTGAAACAATGCTTTTCAAGAAAAATATAGCATTTTTTGGTTTTTAAGTCAAATCATATTTCGTCCGTAAGTAATTTTTTGCCGAAAAAAGACCGTTTTGTTTAAAAAAAGTCATTTTACGACTTTTTAAACAATATATAATAAAAGGAGCGTTATAAAATGAAGAAGAGCGACGTGGCGTTGTTAAGACCCGTTTTATCCGATAACGGCGAGATAAACGAAAACGCGAGAGCGGTTGCAAGGTTGAAAAAGACCGACGGCAGAGACGTCGTCAGCGTTTCGATCTGCGGTTTGCCGAATAGAACCGGCGGGGAATATTACTTTTTTCTCGAGGGAAACATTCCGCCTTTTTTCCGGATTTTCGATACTTCCGGCGGCGAGTTTTCTGTTTACGACCGCAACGCCGCCGGGGCTACCGCAATTTGTTATGTGACGCAAAACAGTGTGATAATCGACTTATACGGCGCTTTTTCCGCCGACGGGTTAAGCGAAGAGGAGGTGAAGGACTATGCGCAGACATATTTTTTCGGCAACGAGAGCGCGAACGGAAAAGCGAGTTTTCACGGCGAGAAAGAAGATGAAAGAGCGGGAAGAGGAGAAGAAAACGACTACGACGACGAAATAATCGCCGATAAAAACTATTACGAATTCGGCGACGTGGATATTCGGAATCTGAGGGTGAAAGATGATAACGGCGATGAGAATGAAAATGTCGGAACTGACGCGTGCGCGAGCGGCGAGCAAAAAGAAAAAACGCGCGATGATCGCGGCTTTGAAGATGAAAAGGAAAAAAGCGGAGTGTTCTTTGAGAAAATCCGTGTAAACTTAAAAGAGTTGTTCGACGATTATCCCGCGGAGAAAAATCTCGAAGAAATGGTTGCCGACAGCAAATGGGTGAAAATCGATTACGACGCCGGCAAGTTCTATGTCGTCGGGGTGATTTACGAAAACGAAAAGCCCGCGTATATGTGTTACGGAGCGCCCGGGAAGCGGACGGAGAAACCGGACGAAATGAAAGGTTATTGTTCGTTCATTCCGTCGTCGCCGTTCGATTTGAAAAACGACGGCTATTGGGTTATGTTCCAGAGCGCGGCAAGCGGCGCGCGTTTGTGACGATTAATGCGCTTTGCCGATATAAATTCCTACCGCTAAAACATTGTGTTTTTTTCGGAAATGTGCTACAATGACGGTATGGTAAAACTGTGGTTCAAAATTATCAGGGATAATAAAATAGTCGCCCAGACGACAACTTCTCACGACGAAAAATTCACTTATGCCGATTTCGGGGAATACATAACCGAGGGGTGTTACGCGCTCGATGTTGCCACGCCGCTCATTATCCGCAATCACATAATGAATTTTGCAAAGTATAACCACGTCAATTTTCTGCCGTCCGATTTCGTCGAACACGTTGAATTCGACAAGTTGGTCGTCGAAAATCTCGACAGGTAAATTTTGTCCGGGAAAAATTTATAGAGATGTTTTTATCGTAAGCGCCCGTCCGGAACTGCGGATTTTTCAAGTCCGCGGCTTCGGACGGTTTTGTTTTGCCGAAAAATCTATAGAGATTCCGTTCGTCAATATCGGTCGCAATATTCGTTCAGTCGTTTTCAAGCCCCGCGAGGTAATCAATCGAAACCTCGAAAAACTTCGACAACGCGATTAATTTTCCCAAGGTCGGTTCGCATCGGTCCGTTTCCCACAAACTTATAACGGATTTGCCCACGTCTATCTGTTTAGCCAGCGCCACCTGACCTATTCCCTTTTCCTTTCTCAGATTTCTCAGCCTTTCGCCGAATGTTTCCATATGTATCGTTTCCATACGTACATTTTCCCATAAATATGGGAAAAGCGGTTGACATTCCATTATTATGGGAGTATAATAAAGGCAATTCCATTATAATGGGAGAAACAAAGGGAGGTTGATGTTATGTATTGTCCAAATTGCGGGGAGCAGATAGACGATAAGGCTGTTAGCCGATGGAAATTCGAACCCTATCAAGCCTTAAAGCCGTCTTTTTTGCCTGTTGCGGCAAATCTTCGCTTGAAGTACGTACAGTACGTCTGCGCAAATCTTCGTCACAACCGCCTAAAAAATACGGCTTTAAGGTGCTTCGCATTTTAACGGCGATAAATTCAGGAAAATCAAGGCAAACGAACGCGATAATACTTGCCGTATTATAAGTGAGTTTAACGCCGATTTTACAAATTTTGCGCCGTTAAAACTCAATGGGGTTCGAATTTTCATCGGCTTGTCCTAAATGCGGTGTACCCGTTAAGAATACCGTGGCGCCTGATGACGCTCCGAGTACGGGTTTTGCCGTTCTGGGATTTCTTTTTCCGATTATCGGGTTAATTTTGTACCTCGTATGGAAAAGCGAAAGACCGCTTCGCGCTAAATCCGCAGGAAAGGGCGCGCTTATCGGATTTATAGTCGGTATTGTTTTTTCGATAATATCCTATATAATAGCGATAGCCGCCGTAGGTTGCGCCGCAACTTATTATTCTATTATGATATAAAGGTTTTGTTTTAAACCCGAAATAGTAAAAATTTATATTTACTCGGAATTATGCCGCCGCCCCCGCAAACTCTTTTGGTTTGCGGGGGCGGCTTAGTTTTAATGGCGTAGTTTTAACGTTATAAAGACTTTTTATATTCCGAGGGGGTTACCCCCGCAACGTCCTTAAAAACTTTTGAAAAATAATTCTTACTGCAAAACGACAATCTTTCCGCGATTTCGTTGAAGGGAATCCCGAGCGCGATAAGTTTCTTCGCTTCTTCTGTTTTCAGTTCGGTAAACGCCTCCATTATCGTTTTGCCCGTTTCTTTTCTGAACGCCTTTTTGAGGTACGATTCCGAAAAGAAAAGCGCGTCCGATACGTCTGCGAGCGTGATTCTCTCGTGAACCTTAGCAGTTAAAAACTCGTAAATTTCCGCTGTGATTTTCTGCGCTTCGGTGGCGGTGTCGTTATCGCTTGCGTCAGCGATAATCGACTTATAGGCGGGTTTTATGCACTCGATGATGAAAAGTTCAAGCAATAACCTTATGCTTTGTTCGGTGAAAATCCCCGCGTCCGGATTAACTTCCGGGAGTTGCGATAAGGAATAAATGCCTTTCTGAGCGAAGTATTCGGGCGCGAGTTTGTTAAGCCTTAAAAGAAGAGCCTTTGAAAAACTCGAAACCCCGGCAGGCTTGCCGCAAAAAACGGAAATGGAATTTTCTTTGACGGTGAACACTGCGTAAAACACGCGCGAGCCGTCGCCTTTTTCGATGAGCGTGAACTCGGTGTCCGGCGTGAAGAAAATACAGTTTCCTTCCGTTATCTCCGTTTCCTTGCCCGCCGTTACGGCTTTGATTCTGCCCTTGTCGCAAAACACGAGGCAGAATGCAGGATATTTGATTCGGCTTTGCTGATTTTTGGAAACCTGAAAAAACCCGAAACCGAAAATCGAATGAACCGAGATCGTTCGTCTGAGCGTCCGGCTGTTTTTGAAAATGTCGTCCTGCATATTTTTACCGTCCTGTATGTTTTTATTATACCCGCAGTTTCGCCAAAAATCAACGTTTTAAGAGTATAAACTTATTCGGGCGACATTTCGGTCGGTATTTCGATCTGCATTTCGATTGACTTTCGCCCGTATTCGATTGACTTTCGTACGCAAAAACTATATAATTAAAATATGAAAGCGTACTTGAAAAACAATTACACGGGCGAAGAAACGCCGTTTAAAACCGTTCTCGATTACGGCAGATACGACGGCGGTCTGTATTTTAATTTCGATTGCGAAAATTCGCAACTTTTTTCCGCTTACGACAAAGACAACGAGCCGATTTACAGGGGCGACGTCGCAGAAATTTTCATCTGCGTCTGCGGTGACAGGCGGAAGTATTTCGAAATAGAAGTCGCGCCCAACGGAACGGTCTTTTTTGCGGCTATCCGCAACGAGAACGGACTCCACGCGAAACTGCTCGACACAAAAACGCTTCAAGCGAAGGTTACGCCCCGCGACGGCGGTTACATAGCGGAGATAAAAATTCCGTTCGCCGCGCTCGGTTATAACGGTTTCGGCGAGATTGTTTTCAACGCTTACAGGATTGAAACGGAAGGCGGAGTGCCGGAAAAAAATCTTCTCGCGCTCAATCCCACGCTTTGCGGAACGTTTCATATGCCGCAGTTTTTCGTTCCGCTCGATTAATTTATCAAACGAAACGCGGGCAAGCATCGCAATTTAAAAAAGCGAGCATCGCGATTTAAAAAAAGACATTGCGATTTAAAAAAGCGAGCATTGCGAATCACAAAATATGACAAACAAAAAGGAGAAAACACATATGGATTACCAGGGAACAATATCGAGAGGCGTGAGAGCGCCGATCATCAGACACGGCGACGACCTCGTGAAAATAACCGCGGATTGCGTTACGGAGGCGGCAAAGCAGGGCGGCTTCGAAATTCAGGATAAGGACGTCATCGCGGTTACGGAGGCGGTTCTGGCGAGGGCGCAGGGAAACTACGCCACGGTAGATCAGATTGCAAAAGACGTATCGGAAAAATTCGGCGATCACACCGTGGGGCTTGTTCTTCCGATTTTCTCGAGAAATCGTTTTTCTATGATTCTTAAAGGAATTTCCAAGGGCGTTAAAAAACTCATCGTTCAACTTTCTTACCCTTCCGACGAGGTGGGGAACAGTTTCGTAACTCCCGAGCAGATTTACGAAAAAGGCGTCAATCCTTATTCCGACGTTTTCACCGCAGAGGAATTCAGAAAGACTTTCGGCGACGTAAAACATATTTTCACCGGTGTGGATTATATCGATTATTATGAAAAAACGGGTAATTGCAAAGTCATTCTTGCGAACGACCCGTGTGAAATTCTCAAACACACCAAATACGTTATCAACGCCGACATTCACACGAGAAAACGCACCAAAGAGAGATTGCTTCGCTCGGGAGCGGAAAAAGTCGTCAGCCTTGACGAAATTCTGACCGCGCCCGTTGACGGAAGCGGTTATAACGCGGATTACGGCGTGCTGGGCAGCAACCTCGCGACCGAAAACAGCGTCAAACTTTTCCCGAGGGACGGGCAGGCTTTTGTGGACGCGCTTCAGGCGGAAATGAAAAAGCGTACAGGCAAGCACGTTGAGTGTATGGTTTACGGCGACGGAGCGTTCAAGGATCCCGTCGGCGGAATCTGGGAACTTGCCGACCCCGTTTGCTCGCCCGCGTTCACGAGCGGACTTAACGGAAAGCCGAACGAAATCAAACTTAAATATCTTGCCGATAACGACCTCGCTTCCTTAAACGGCGAAGCGGCGATCGAGGCGATGAAAGATATGATAAAGCACAAGGAGAGCGACCTGACGAACAATATGAAGAGCCAGGGGACGACTCCGAGAAGAATAACAGACCTTCTTGCGAGCCTTTCGGATTTAACGAGCGGCAGCGGCGACAAGGGTACTCCGTTTATTCTTATTCAGAACTATTTCAAGAATTATTCTATGTAATTACGGATATGCCGCGGCGCGGAACGCGCCGCGGCATAAAAAATAGTTACGGCAAATTAATCGGCGCGCATAACTTAAAAATCAGGAAATGAAAAAACTTATCGTGGCATCGAACAATGCCGGCAAAATAAAAGAAATAAAAGATATTCTCAAGGACAAATACGAGGTGGTGCCGATGAGCGAGGCGGGCTTTTGCGAAGAGATAGAGGAAAACGGCTCGACTTTCTTCGAGAACGCCGTTATCAAGGCGAAAGCCGTTTCACTCGCGCTCGGCGCGGACGCTTTGGCTGACGACAGCGGACTTTGCGTGGACGCGCTCGGCGGCGCTCCGGGTATTTATTCGGCAAGGTATAGCGGAGAGCATGGCAACGACGCCGCGAACAGAGCGAAACTCCTTAAAGAACTTGCAGGTAAAGACGACAGAAGCGCGAAATTCGTTTGCGCCGTCGCGCTTTATAAAACGGACGGAGAGGTAATAAAAGGGCTTGGCGAAACTTACGGTAAAATCGCTTTGAAAGAAGAAGGAACGAACGGTTTCGGCTACGATACGCTCTTTATTTCGGACGATCTCGGCAAATCTTTCGGTGTGGCAACGAGCGGGGAGAAGAACTCGATTAGTCACAGAAAACGTGCGTTAATCGACTTATTGAACCATTTATGAAGACTATTGTTGTTTTATCCGACACTCACGGAAACAAAAAGGCGATAGGAAAAATCTCCGATATTATTTTGGAAAGCGATTACGTTTTTCATCTCGGAGATTTTTACGACGACTTCGTCGATTACGCGTACGCCCTTAAGGATAAGGCGTTTCAGGTTTACGGAAACTGCGATTACATAAGTGGCGAGGCGGGAGCGGAGAAAATCGTCGAGATCGAAGGCGTTAAAATTCTCGCCACGCACGGCCACTTGTACGGCGTTAAACAGAGCAGAGAAAAGTTGATCGGAAGAGCCGAGGAGGTGGGCGCGACGCTCGTATTTTACGGGCATACTCACGTTGCCGAAATTTACGAGAAGAACGGAATAACGCTTGTCAATCCCGGTTGTTTATACGAGTATTCGCCGCAGAAAAGTTTTGCTTACGTGGTGATAAACAACGGCAAAATAACCGCCGTGATAAACGATAAAATCATATTTTAAACGCTTTTTAAAGAATGCGCCGCCCCGCAAAATTGCGGGGCGGCGCTTATAATATATAAAATCAATTAAAATTTTTATAATCGGGATCGATTGTTTCAAGTTCCTTAACGGAGTCTATTTCAACAATCGTATCGGAATTTATCGGGTGAACGGTAAGGTCGATTTCTTTCAGTTTACGGTCCACGATGTCGTCCCAGAACAGATTTTCGTATTCGCCTTTATGGGCGTACGCTTCATTTATAGCGTCCGCAACGATCCGCGCGTCCTTCGCCTTGAAAAAAGCCACGCCGCACATATTGTAGCAATCGTCGCCGAACAAGCCCTCGATGATGAGCGGAATCGCCGTGGAATTCATCGGCACGTTCGTGAGATACGCCGCCACGAGAAACCAACCGCATACGTAAGCGGGGATTTTCCCGTAACATTCCTTGGTGAAAGTAAATTCGCCGCCCGCTTTCGGGCATTTCGGAACCATATACGCGTAAGAAAACGCTATGATAATCATAACGAGCGCGTCGAGAACCATTGCTATCGCCGTTCCCGCTACGCCGGAATTCGGCAGAAATTTCTTCCCGGGATTGACGAACGATCCCCAGCCGATGATACAGTCGAACGCAATCGACCACACGTGCATCGGATTTAATTGTCTTTTTAAGTTTTCTTGTTGTTTCATATTCAAATTTCCCGGGCTGCATTACGACAGCTTGTTTTTTAATAGCATTATTACAGATTGTTTTTAAATAACTGTTTTTCAGTAATATATTATTTAACACAAAATGTCAACGGAATGTGTAATATTGTTATAATTTTGTGAAGAAACACAATGAAAAACGGTTGACAATCCCGAAAAAGCCGTGTACTATTATACTAACGAACATTAGTTAGTAAGGAGAGGGTAATGAAACGGGAAAACACGAAGCAAAAAATAATAGAAACGGCCCTGACGCTGTTTTCGGAACGCGGATACGACGCGGTGAGCGTGGGAGAAATCGCCGAGGCGGTGGGGATAAAAGCGCCGTCGCTTTACAATCACTACCCGAGCAAACAAGCGATTTTCGACGTGATCGTCGAAACCACGGCTTTGCAATACGAAAAAGATACGGGCAGAATAGATATTCACGTTCAGAGAGCGGCGGCGGATATTCCGATGCTGATGACGATCGGCGAAGAAGAATTGTTTGAAAAAGTGCGGCAGATTTTCGATTATTCGCTCCATAACGACAATATACGGAAGTTCCGCAAAATGATGACGATAGAGCAGTTCCGTTCGCCCTCACTCGGCGAACTTTACACGAGGCGTTTTTCGGAGCGGCTCGTCGATTATCACGCCGAAATTTTCAGAAGTCTTATCGCCGCGGGCGTTATTTATGGCGGCGACACGAACGCGCTCGCGCTTATGTACGTTGCGCCGGTTATTACTCTGATAGGCGTTTGCGACCGTCAGCCCGAAAGAGAAACCGAGTGTCTGGAAAAATTAAAATCTCACGTTAAACAGTTTTATTCCATGGTGCATATTCCGGCCGGAAATGCTCGTTAAACGTGTTATAGACCGATATTTGGTTGTTGATTACCTGTTCGGAGCAATCCCGCTTGCGATTGATTTGAGGCTTTTGCGGAAGACGTTCGCTGAATTTGCAAAATTGAAGGTAAAGTATTTATGAAAAAATCATTGGTTCGGAAGTCGGGGCTTCTCGGCATATTTCGAGGGGTGGAAAGATTCAGCGTGTTTGCGGCAACGGGATTCAATGCCTCTCTCGGTATTCACCTTTTTTGCATGAATCCCGATAATAAATCAATTAAAAATTAAAGGAGAAAAATAATGTCGGAAGATAAAATTATTATAAGAAACGAAACAAAAGAAGATTACAGAAAGGTTGAAAATTTAACGCGGGAGGCTTTCTGGAACGTCTATCGCCCCGGGTGTATGGAGCATTACGTTTTGCATTGCTACCGCGACGATCCCGCGTTTGTGCCGGAACTCGACTTCGTAATGGAGTTGAACAACGAACTTATCGAGCAGCAGGAAAAGGAGTAAAATATGGCATCAAGTAAAGAATTTCTTCGGTTTCTTCTGGAACAGTTATCCGGTTTGGACGATATTTCTTACAGACCGATGATGGGAGAATATATCGTCTACTATCGCGGTAAAATTGTCGGCGGAATATATGACGACAGATTGCTCGTCAAAAAAACGAAATCCGCCATGAAACTGATGCCTGCCGCCGTTTGTTGCCTGCCGTATGACGGAGCGAAAGAAATGCTGCTCGTAGACGATGTTGACGACAAAGAGTTTCTTGCAAAACTGTTTGAAGCAACGTACGACGAATTACCGTCGCCGAAACGACGCCGGACAAGGTTAAAATAAAAGCGACAGAAGAGGTCGGGCAAGGTTAAAATAAAAGCGACAGAAGAGGTCGGGCAAGGTTAAAATAAGAGCGACATTCCGAAGCGAAACGTTTCAAGGTGTATACGGGGTATTGTTTTATTTATGTATTTGACTTAAATTTAAACCTTTGGTATAATGTTTTCGTCGGGCGAAAAGGTCGGCGAAGCGGAGGAAATTATGAGCGATATAACGAAAAGGGCTATTTCGGCTTCTTTGAAAAAGCTGCTTTGCGAGAAGAATTTGAACAAAATAACCGTGCAGGATATCGCGGACGATTGCGGAATCAATCGTCAGACCTTTTATTATCATTTTCAGGATATTTACGATCTTGTGGAATGGACCTGCATAGAGGACACCGAAAAAGTTTTAAAAGAAAACAGAACTTACGACACGTGGCAGGAAGGTTTTCTCGCCGTGTTCGCTTTGGCGAAAAAGGATAAGGTGTTTATAGATAATATATACCGTTCGGTTTCGCTCGAAATGCTCGAACAGTATCTTTACAGGCTTGTTTATCCTCTTTTAAAAAACGTGGTGGATGAAAAATCGAAAGGGTTTCCCGTCCGCGACGAAGACAAGGAGTATATCGCCCATTTTTATAAATACGCGTTCGTCGGCGTACTTTTGGACTGGGTAAGACACGATATGAGCGAAAGTCCCGAAGCGATTGTGGAGAAAGTGAGCAGAATCGTCGGCGGAACGATAGAAAGCGCTTTCAAAAATTTCAGCAAATAATATTATAGTAATGCGGATACGCCTTGCGAAGTTACGGAACGTCGGAACTTTGCGGGGCGTTTTCTATTGTTCTTCGGCCTCATACAAAACTTAGACAAAACGGAAAAAACGTCAAAAATTTTTACAATTTCAAACAGCCGTCCGAAATCGCGACAAGGCGAAAATATTGTCTATTGTAATTTGAAAAAAGGCGGGTTATAATGTAGCCGTAAAAACCAAAACGACAAATTCGGAGGTAAAAATTATGTATTACGGATCAGGAAACTACGAGGCATTTGCCCGTCCGGAAAAACCGGAGGGCGTAGACGGTAAATCGGCTTATATAATCGGCACGGGGCTTGCGGGTCTTTCGGCGGCGTTCTTCCTCGTCAGAGACGGGCAGATGAAAGGCGAACATATTCACCTTCTCGAAAAACTCGACATCGCGGGCGGTTCGTGCGACGGCAGAGCGGTCCCGAGAGCGGGTTATTATATGCGCGGCGGCAGAGAAATGGATAATCATTTCGAAGTTATGTGGGAAATGTTCAGGGACGTTCCTTCGCTTGAAACTCCCGGACTTTCCGTTCTTGACGAATATTACAGACTTAACAAAAAAGATCCGAACTATTCGCTTTGCAGAGCGACGGTAAACCGCGGCGAAAACGCGCATACCGACAATAAGTTCGGTCTTAATAAAGAAGCGGCTATGCAGATAAGCAAGTTGTTTATGACTCCCGAAGAAGATCTGGAAGACAAGAAAATAAGCGATTTCTTCGACGATAACTTCTGGAACAGCAATTTCTGGCTGTATTGGCAGACGATGTTTGCGTTCCATTCGTGGGATTCCGCGCTCGAAATGAAGAGATATCTTCAGAGATACGTTCACCATATCGACGGTCTGCCCGATTTCTCGGCGCTTCGTTTCACAAAATACAATCAGTACGAAAGCCTTATTCAGCCGCTGCAGAAATATCTCGAAGACAGAGGCGTTAAGGTTGAATACGGTATAGACGTTAAGAACGTCGTTTTTGAAATTAACGGCAAGAAAAAGGTCGCGAAGAAAATCGAATACGTTAAAAACGGCGAAAAAGGTTCTATCGACCTTCTCGAAAGCGACCTCGTGTTCATAACAAACGGATGCTGCACCGATACGAGTTGCTACGGCGATCAGAATCACGCGCCCGACCTTTCCAAAGTAAGAAAAGGCGGCGGCGAATCGTGGGATTTGTGGAAGAATATCGCAATTCAGGATCCCGCGTTCGGCAATCCCTCAAATTATTGCGACCACCCCGACGAAACAAACTGGATGAGTGCGACCGTGGAAACTTCGGACGACGAAATAATTGAATATATCGAAAAAATCTGCCGCCGCGACCCGAGAGCGGGCAGAGTTACCACGGGCGGCATCGTAACCGTTAAAGACAGCGTGGACAACTGGTATCTCTCCTGGACGATAAACCGTCAGCCGCAATTCAAATCTCAGGATAAAAAGAGCGTGCTTATCTGGCTTTATTCGCTTAACACCGATAAGCCCGGTAACTACGTCAAAAAGGCTATGAGAGATTGTACGGGCGAAGAAGTGTGTAAAGAATGGCTTTATCATATCGGCTTGCCGATCGGGAAAATCGACGAATACGCCAAGACGAAAGCCAACACCACGACTTGCTATATGCCGTTCATAAACGCTTTCTTCCGTCCGAGAAAGAATTCCGACAGACCTAAGGTTGTTCCCGACGGCGCGGTAAACTTCGCGTTCATCGGTCAGTTCGCGGAAACTCCGAGAGACACCATCTTCACCATAGAATATTCTATGAGAACGGGTATGGAATCGGTTTATACTCTTCTCGATATCGACAGAGCCGTTCCCGAAGTATGGGGCAGCGTGTACGACGTGAGAGAACTGCTCAAAGCCGTTTATTACGCGCTCGATAAACAACCGATAACGTCCATGAAACTTTCCATGAGAGAAAAACTCTTGTTAAAGGACGTTACCGAAAAGATTAAAGGCACCGACGCCGAAAAACTTATCAAAGAGAGCGGAATATTGTAAAAACGGATTTCATTTACCGTTTTTAAGAACGAAATTTTCGGAGTAAAACGTCCGATCAATCAACAAATAAGCGGCTATAAGCCGATAAATACGCAAAGTACAAACAAAGCCCGACTTCTTTCGGAGTCGGGTTTTGTCATGCAAACGAAAACCGCGCGACAGCCGCGCGCTTAATCGGGAAAAGAGATCGGAAATAAGAGAATTTGTTTAATTGACTTGTCGGGTGTCAAGTGATATAATAATTTTACTGATCGGCGGGCGCGGTCTTTTGCAAAAAAGCGAATCGCGCGTCGGATCCGATAAAAAAATCGGGACTGAAAACACGGCGTGTTTTCGGTCGGCATCGGAGAAAAATATGGCAAAAACGGTTGTCATCGGTATGAGCGGCGGTGTGGATAGTTCCGTAGCAGCCTTGCTTTTAAAAGAGCAGGGTTATAACGTTGTGGGTTTGTTTATGAAAAACTGGGAAGGCGACGATGCGGACGGTTGTTGCACGGCGGATGACGATTACGCGGACGTCAGGAGAGTTTGCGCAAAACTCGATATTCCTTATTACGGAGTGAACTTCGCAAAGGAATATATGGACAGGGTTTTTTCCTATTTCCTCGACGAATATAAACGCGGCAGAACCCCCAACCCCGACGTTTTGTGTAATCGCGAAATAAAATTCGGTCCGTTCAAGGAATACGCCATGCAACTCGGCGCAGACTATATAGCGACGGGGCATTATTGCGGAATACGCCACGAAAACGGGATACATTATCTGCTCAAAGCGAAAGATCAGAACAAGGACCAGACGTACTTTCTGAATCAACTTTCGCAAAGTCAGTTGTCGGACGTTCTGTTTCCTCTTCAGAATCTTTCCAAGCCCGAGGTGAGACGCATCGCCGAAGAAAACGGACTTGCCACTGCCGAAAAAAAGGACAGCACGGGCATATGTTTCATCGGGGAGCGTAATTTCAGAAAGTTTCTTATGAACTACATTCCGGCGAAGAAGGGCGAGATAAAAACCTACGACGGCAGAACGCTCGGCGAACATTGCGGACTTATGTATTACACGATAGGTCAGCGCAGAGGTCTTGACATAGGCGGTCAGGCGGGCGACGCCGGCAGATGGTTCGTCGTCGAAAAGGATTTAAAAAACAACGTTTTATACGTCGCTCACGGAGCAGAGGACAGACTTTATTCCAAAGGGCTTTATATGAATTCCTGCAACTGGATTCCGTCCGCGCCCGCGCAAAAAGAGTTTAAGTGCAAGGCGAAATTCCGTTATCGCCAGGAAGAACAGGGCGTTACCGTCCGTATCGGAAGCGATAAAATATTCGTCGATTTCGACGAAAAGCAACGCGCGATAACGGAAGGGCAGTTCTGCGTTTTATACGACGACGAGAAGTGTCTCGGCGGCGGCGTTATAGAAAAAGCGATTTTTTGATTAAACCGAAAAATGCCCGATAATCGACTTATATGGCAACATTTGGGATGATTACGCGTAAAGAGAGGTTGATATGGCGGAAAATAAAAACAGAATATACGCCGCGATCGATCTTAAATCGTTTTTCGCTTCGGTTGAATGCGTGGAGAGAAAACTCGATCCGCTCGGCGTCAATCTCGTCGTCGCGGATAAGTCGAGGACGGAAAAAACGATATGTCTTGCCGTTTCGCCGTCGCTCAAATCTTACGGCATTTCGGGCAGAGCGCGGCTTTTCGAAGTCGTTCAACGCGTCCGCGAAGTGAACAGAGAGCGGCTCAAAAACGCGCCCGGCGGGAAGTTTAACGGCAAGTCTTTCGTGGACGAAGAACTGAAAAACGATCCGGCGAAAGAAGTTGGTTTCATTATCGCTCAGCCGAGAATGGCGAAGTATGTACAAACGAGCCGCAAAATTTACGAGATATACAAAAAGTACGTTTCGGAGGACGACGTTATCGTCTATTCGATAGACGAAGTTTTTATCGACCTCACCGATTACATGAAAATTTACAAACAAACCGCCCGCGAACTCGTGATGACTATGATTAAGGATATTCTCGGCGAAACGGGCATAACCGCCACGGCGGGGATAGGAACGAATTTATACCTCGCGAAAATTGCGATGGACGTTGAGGCAAAGAAGATTAAAGCGGACGAAAACGGCGTGAGAATAGCCGAACTCGACGAAAAAACTTATCGCGAAAAACTTTGGGAACACAAGCCGATAACCGATTTCTGGCGGGTAGGTCCGGGATATGCGAAAAAACTCGCCGGGCAGGGGATTCGCACCATGGGCGATATCGCGCGGTGTTCGCTCGGAAAACCGTCCGATTATTATAACGAGGAGTTGCTTTTCAAACTTTTCGGCATCAACGCCGAACTTCTCATCGATCATGCCTGGGGCGTCGAACCGTGCGCCGTCAAGGACGTAAAGGCGTACAAACCCGAGAGTAGCAGTCTGTCCTCGGGGCAGGTTCTGCAAGAGCCTTATACCTTTGAAAAGGCTCGGCTCATCGTCAAAGAGATGGCGGATTTTCTGTCTATGGATATGGTCGAAAAAAGGCTCGTCACCGATCAGATTGTCTTAAACGTCGGTTATGACGTGGAAAATTTAAGCGGTGGCGGCGCGGGAGAATACGTCGGGGAAATTAAAATCGACCGTTACGGCAGAAAAGTGCCTAAGGAGGCTCACGGATCGCAGAATCTCGACGGATTCACGTCCTCGACGAAGATTCTCGTGGAGCAGTTCGACAGGCTTTTCGTCCGCATAGCGGATGAAAAATTGCTCGTGAGAAGGCTCAATCTGTGCGCTTCGCATACGCTCGACGAACGTCGGGCGGCAGAAGAGACGTCCGTTTCGCAAATGTCGTTTTTCGACGACGAGAAAAAGACGGAAACCCGCAGCGAAGAGATGAAAAAAGAAAGAAAACGGCAGGAAGCCGTTCTCGAAATAAGAAAAAAATACGGCAAAAACGCCGTTTTGAAAGGAATGAATTACGAGTCCGGGGCGACCGGAAAGCAAAGAAACGATCAGATCGGAGGGCATAAGGCGTGACGGGAAAATACGACGACATAATCGGTTTAAGCCGCCCCGAATCGCGTCGGCCGAAAATGACGATGAACGACCGCGCCGCCCAGTTCGCGCCGTTCGCCGCGCTGACGAAGTTCGGCGAGGAGATCAGGGAGAGCAACAGAAAAACTTCCGATGAAATCGAACTCGGCGACGGCGATATTGAACAAATCGACGAGGTTTTACGCGGGATTGAAAGACGAATCGAGGAAAATAAAGCCGACGGCGCGGGCAATGAAGGGTTTGCGATTGCCGTCGCGTATTTCGTCCGCGACAAAGTTAAGCCGGGCGGGCGCGTCGAAGAATATATCGGTAACGTTAAAAAGATCGACCGGGTGGGGCGAAAACTGATTTTTTATGGCGGAAAAATCGTCGATATGCAGGGTTTGTTGTCCCTGTCTGCGGTTGATATTTCAGAATAAATAACCGACAAAACAAAAAAGAAAAGCAACGCCTCGGATCGGGCGTTGCTTTTAAAAATACGCGATTAATCGATTTATAGCGCGGTTTTTCCCACGAGAAGGGACAAAACAGCCATCTCTATAAGCGGAAGATTGCTCGCCTCTTTCAGCCCCGCGAAATTCGGCGACGAGGTTACGTCGGCTTTGAGATTTCCGTCGGGCGAAACGGGGAGAGTGTGCAGCACCGTGGCGTTCGGCGCGTAAGCCGCGAGCGCGTCGGCATCGATATCGAAATCGGGCGATAAACCGTCGTCGGAAACAAAAATCACGTCGGCGTTCTTTATGCCGTCGGCAACGTCCGAAGAAATTTTCACGTCGCCGAACTGTCTGCAATAATCGTAAACGTTTTCGGGCGGGGTGAGTTCTTCGGGGCAGACGAAAGTCACGTCGAAGCCGCAGTTGACGAATCCGTAAACAAAGGAATCGGCAAACGCGGAACTGTCGCCCACAAAGGTGATTTTCAAACCGGAAAGTCTGCCTTTTTCCTGCCACACGGTGTAAAGCGCGGCGAGAGCCTCGCACGGGCCGCATTTCGGATTCGCATTGATTATAGGGATATTGACCGACTTTTCGATGAGTTCGGCGTCGTTGAGTTCGGAAGTCTGCACGACGATGGCGTCCATTCCGTACCCTGCGAGGGCTTCGAGCGAAAGTTTGTCGTTGATGAGATTTTCGAGTTCGCTTCCGTGAAGGGTGGAAACTATCGCCGACCCCTGAAGGGTGGAAACCGCCACTTCGAACGCGACGCGCGAGCGTGAAAACGAGCGTTTGGTTATGAGAAGAGCGTATCTGTTTTTGAGATGCGGAATCTTTTCGCCGACGGTAAGTTTAAGCGAAATTTCTTTGGCTTTGAGCAGAATTTCGTAAATTTCCTCTTCCGTGTAATTGGAAAGAGAAAGCAGATGTTTTTTTTCGATCGCGCCGACGGGCGCAAGTTTATTTATGTCCATAAAGACTCCGAAGCGAGTGTTTTTTAAATATTATATCAACAATTATATAAAAAGACAAGGGTTTTTCGTCACAATGTACAAAAATGCCGAAAAGAGCGGGGCAAAATTTGTGATAAATGCTATTGTAGAATATTGTGAAATAAGATATAATAAATTATAGAAACGGTTAAAACCGAAAGATTCAGGAGGAAAAAATGGCAAGTCTTAATCTGAAAGACATTTACAAAGTTTATCCCTCGGGCGTCGTTGCCGTAACGGATTTCAGTCTGGACATCGAAGATAAGGAATTCATCGTGTTCGTAGGTCCTTCCGGCTGCGGAAAATCGACCACGCTCCGTATGATAGCCGGTCTTGAAGAGATTTCCGACGGCGAACTTTACATCGACGGTAAACTTATGAACAACGTTCAACCCAAGGACAGAGATATAGCGATGGTTTTCCAGAACTATGCTCTTTATCCGCATATGACTGTGTACGACAATATGGCGTTCGGTCTTAAACTCCGTAAAAAGCCGAAGGAAGAAATCGACGAAAAGGTCAGAGGCGCGGCGAGAATTCTCGGTCTTGAGAGTTATCTCCAGAGAAAGCCCAAGGCTCTTTCCGGCGGTCAAAGACAAAGGGTTGCGCTCGGAAGAGCAATCGTCCGTGAACCGAAGGTATTCCTTCTCGACGAACCCCTTTCCAACCTCGACGCGAAACTCCGCGCCCAGATGAGAACCGAAATAACCAAAATTCACCACAGACTTGCAACGACCTTCATTTACGTTACACACGATCAGGTTGAAGCAATGACGATGGGAACGAGAATAGTCGTTATGAAAGACGGATATATTCAGCAGGTTGACGCTCCGCAGAAACTCTACGATTATCCGGCAAATCTTTTCGTTGCAGGTTTCATCGGCACTCCGCAGATGAACTTCTTCGACGCCGTTCTCACTTCCGACGGAAAGACCGTTTACGTGGAATTCTCAGGCAACAAAGTTGCTCTTCCCAAGGCTAAGTCCGACACGATCGAAGAACCCGCCAAGTATATCAACACCGGCAAGCCCGTTGTATTCGGCGTTCGTCCGGAAGATTTCCACGATGAAGAAAACTTCATATCCAACAGCAAGGAAACCGTTATCGACGTCAAGGTCGACGTTGTCGAAAAACTCGGCGCGGAAACTTTGCTTTACTGCGTATTCGCTAACGACGCTACTAATTCGGACGACAGCGTGAAGAGCCTTGTAGACGCAGGCACGCAGTTGACCGCTAAGGTTGATTCGAGATCCAAGACCGAGAGAGATCAGGTTATAGAACTCGCTATCGACATTATGCACAGCCACCTCTTCGATAAAGAAACCGAACTTACCATTCTCAAAGGCGAGGGTCAGCCCGCTTACGTTCCGGTTGTCGAACTTCAGAGAAGAGCGGAAAGAGAAGCCGAAGCGGCAAACGCTCCCGAAAAGGCTGCAAAACCCAACTTCTTTGCTAAATTCAAGAAGAAAGACAAGAGCGAGAAGAAGGACGAGGGAAACGATAAGCCCGAAGCATAATCGACTTCTTAAAGCATTCGTTTAAGAGCGCCCCGTTTCAGCGACGGGCGCGGAACAATGCAAAACGAAATTAAGGGAGAACCGCGAAGGTGTGAGCCGACGTTGTTTTCCCTTTTCTTATTATATTATAATATCGGTAGGGTTCGTCAGACCACGGTTCGTTTTATTTTTGACCGATGCCAGACAAGAATAAAACGAACCTTGCCAAAACGCCGCAATTTCCGTGCTTTTTGTCAAATTCTCGCTTGAAGTACGTATAGTACGTCTGCGTTCGCCTTCACCAAAAATCATCGAAAATATCGGCGTTTTGGTCGCTTGCGAGTCTGACGGTGAGTTTTTAGGCTAAGACGAGGCACGCGAACGGGTTAATACTTGACGTATAAGCCGCGAGCGTAACGACGTATTAGTCAAAAACTCGCCGTCAGACCACGGTTCGTTTTATTTTTGTCTGGCATACCCGGGAGGAGAAAATATGATACATTCGTTAAGCGGCGGAGTGCTGGACGGCGACGAAACGCATACCGTTATAAAAGTTAAAACGGAAACCGAGGGTAAAATCGGATTTTATCTGTGCGACGAGTTCAGGGCGAACGTCGGCGATAAAGTCGTCGTGGAAACCCGAAACGGCGGAACGGAAACGGGCGAAGTTCTCAAAGCAGAGAAAAACGTTTCCGAAAAATGCTCGCCTATACCCGTAAAAAGGGCTTTGAAAGCCCTGAAAAAACTTTAAAAAACGGACGAATGGCAAATCGGGGTTTTGTCTGTCAACGCCGAATGAGGTAATCGGGGTTTTGTCTGCCAACGCCGGGCAGGGATTCCGTTCGTCATCACCGACTACCGAAAAGGCGTCTTTATCGCCGCAAAAAAGTCAGTGATAACGAATGGTGTCCATAAACAAAAAACGCGCGCTAAACGAGTTATAGCCGCGTTTTTTTGTTTTGTTTAATTGTTTTGAATCCGATTATTTAAACTTGAGATTATTTCAGTTTCTCGCCGCAGTTGTTGCAGAATTTATCGTCGGGCGATATTTTCTCGCCGCAGTTCGGACAGGTCACGTCGATAGCCGTTCCGCATTCCTTGCAGAATTTCCCGTCTGCGGGGTTTGCCGTTCCGCACTTCGGGCAAGTAATCGTCTTTTCGGATTTCAATCCCTCGTTGACGGCGGCGGCAACGTTTTTTACCGCGGGCGTAATTTCTTCGCTCGCTTCGTTTATCACGGGGACGCTTTCGTTCTTCGCGTAGCGCATTATTTCGCGTTTAAAAGCAAAACTCAGGATACTCACGCCGATTCCGAGCAGCGGAAACCCGATTATCGCGCAAAAGAACAAATCCGGAGTTGAGCCGGTTCTGAACGCAGAGAAAAAACTCACCAGTCCGGTAACGGAAAGCGCGAGTCCTGCGCCGACAATAATGAAGCCGATGATTTTCAGTTTCTTTTTCGTAGATTCGTGTTTGTGGTTTTCGTTCATTGTTTCAGTTCCTTTTTGTTTATTTTGTTATTGTTGTATCGCGGGTTGTTCCGCGGATTGCAGAGTTTGCGGGGCTTTATCCGACGATTGTTCCGGCGGTTGTTCGCCCGTATTTTTGTTTTTGAACAGAAGTTTTAAGAGTATCGGGCAGAGAATCGACGAAATGACGATCAGCATAATCGTTGCCACGAGCGGGTCTATTCTTCCCGCCGCGCCTTCTTCCATCATTAGGACGCTGCCCGAAGAGTACACCGCGAGAGCAACCTCTCCGCGCGCTATCATTCCGCAACCGACCGTAACGCATTCCTTGTTTTTGAATCCGAACGGTTTCGCCGCAAGTCCGCAACCGATTATCTTGCCGATTATGCCGAGCGCGACGAACGAAAGTCCAAATAAAAGATACGACCAGTTAAGTCCGCTGAAGTCGGCGGAAATTCCTATATAAGAGAAGAATATCGGCGAGAATATCATATATCCGCTCACGACGACTTTTCTGTCCACGAACTGCGTGTCCTCAAGTCCGCTGAGCATAATACCCGCCATATACGCGCCGGTTATCGCCGCGATGCCGAAGAATTTTTCGGCGCAGAACGCGAACAAAAAGCACATTCCGAACGCGTAAATGCTCGTTCTTCTCTTGTGCGGGAATTTGTGTTCTTCCCATTTGAAGTAGATTCTGAGGAGAATACCGAGCCCTATCGAGAAAACGAAAAATCCGGCGGCTTTCAGGAGCGTCATCCATATCTGCGAAATATCGCCGCCTTTAAGGCTCGTCACGATGCTGAGCGCGATTATGCCGACAACGTCGTCTATAACCGCCGCGCTGACTATCGTCTGTCCGACTTTGGAATTGAGTTTGCCTAATTCTTTAAGCGTTTCCACGGTTATCCCCACGCTCGTCGCCGCGAGAATCGTGCCGACGAAAATAGCGTTGAGGAGTTTTTCGTGCGAGAATTCTGTGTAACCTTTCATAAAGCACAACGCGCCGAGCGCGCCGAGCGCAATCGGAACGAGAACGCCGAAAAGGGCGATCACCGTGGCGGCAAGTCCGCTGTGTTTAAGGTCGTCGAGGTTGGTTTCGAGTCCGCTCGAGAAAAGAATAAGCACCACGCCCACCTGACTGAACGCATTCAGGATTTCTTTTTCCGCGCTCGTCGGTTTCATGAAAATCGTGCTTAAAAAAACGTTGTCATCATTATGAAGTCTGCTTAAAAGTCCGATAATGACGCCCGCGACGACCATTCCCGCAACTTGCGGCAGTCCGAGTTTTCTCGCGAGAAGCCCGAAACTTTTTGCGAATATAAGAATAACCGCGAGATAATAAAATATATTTATTATGTCCATATTTATCACCAGTAAAATTAAAATTCCGTAAAGTTAAAATTTCCGATCGGTCGGGATGTTTCCGATAATCGGCGCGAACGCAGTCGCCTGCGGCTGATTTCCGCGATCCGTCGACGGGATTTGATTATACTCCCGACGAGAATAAAAGTCAACGAAAAAACAATTTTTCCCCGTGAAATTTTTATTCCTCGCGGCTAAAACCCCGCAAACGATAAAAAACTTTATTTTTTTGAAAAAAATTACTCAATATCGCTTGAAAAAAATTCTTGCGTAGTATATAATAGTTATATAAATGTATATTTGTGTCGCGCAGCGGACGATTTTCCGATGTCCGGCATAATTATCAGGTATTAAAGAGGTGCGTTTATGAGAACATATTCGGGTAAATACGTGGACGATAACGCTATCGCGGCGAACGGTTTTGTCGCTTCCGTCAAGGAGGAGAGTTTTCTTGTCGACGAGGGGCTTCTCGCTCTCGCGCTTAACGACGAGAAAAAATATTATCCCGACGAGGTTGCGGCTACTGCCGTGAATTTCGACTACGCGCAGGACGAATTCGCTCCCGCGGCGGACGCTCCCAAATACGTGCCGTCGCCCACGTTCGCGCAGAAAATGCTCAGAGCGGACGAAATCATTCAGGACAGATACGACGAACTTAAAAACTACGCTTTGCGTTTCAAAAAACTCAAAACGAGAATTTCCAAAAAGTTTGACAGTATCAACCAGGGCAGACTTCAGTTCGTCAAATTGTCCGTTGCGGGTAAAACCCTTAAACTTTACCTCAATATGGATATCGAAACGACCGATCCCAAGTTCCACTGCAAGGATATGAGAGATAAGAAAACTTACGTCACCGTTCCCGTTCTTCTTCGTATAAAGTCGGGCCGCGCGATGAGATACGCCAAGATTCTTATCGATCAGTGCGCCGCTCAGCACGGACTTAAAGAAAATCCGAAGTTCATGGAAGTAGATTCGATAGGAATGATCGAGCAGTTCCTTTACGGCGGCGGAGATGAAGAGGTCGCCGAGGAAACGACGGATATGCCGGAAGTCGTCGACGTTGCCGATGTCGATACCGTCGATACGCCGCAGGAAATCGCCGCTACGGAAGCCGTTGAAACGACGGAAACGGGCGCGGAGGAATAATTTCCGCTCGGCAGACTACGGCAATTTTAAAGAAAATTCAAAAAATGCGGGCGGGTGAATTAATAACCCCGTTAAAAATCAAAAAAACCGTAAAAAACAGTTGACAAACTTTTTAAGGTATAGTAAAATTAATTAGCACTCCGCATATGGGGTGTTAATTTTTTGAGAAGGCGAAAGATATGGCAAAAGGAAGTAGAACCAGAATCACTTTGGCTTGCACCGAATGTAAGCAGAGAAATTACGACGATTATAAGAATAAGAAAAACGATCCGGACAGAATCGAACTCAACAAATACTGCCCGTTCTGCAAGAAGCATACCGTTCATAAGGAAACGAAGTAATCGGTCGGCGTTTGCCGGGCGACGGTTTTGCATAACAACGCGCGGGGTGTAACCTTTGCGCGCGCGTTTTCGTATATTCGCGGGATTTATATTCGCGGGATTGCCTGCGGGGGAAAGAATCGAAAGAGCGAACGATCCGCGAGGATTTTCGCCGGAACCGGGATTCGCGGGAAAACGCAAGGATTGCCGCCGGAACCGGGATTCGCGGGAAAACGCGAGGATTTAAGCGGAAACGGAAACCGCGACGGAACGGAAGATCCGTCGGGAGTGTTTTGACAGGAGGAAGTCAAGAATATGGAAAAGAATAATCAAGCCGCAGTCGAAAAAACCGACAAAAAGGCTCAGAAGAAGAATCCCAACAAAAAGCCGAACGTGTTCGTTCGTTTGTGGGGAAAAATAAAAGCCGTCGCGTCCGAACTTAAAAAGGTCACCTGGCCCACGTTCCCCACGGTTTTGAAACAACTCGGTTGCGTTCTGGTGACCGTTCTCATAATGCTCGTGCTCATTCTCGTTATCGATCTCGGGCTTCAGCAACTTCTTAATCTTATCAGGGGCGGCGCAACGAACAACGCGCTCGTTTCGCTTATCGGCGAGGTGCTTTAAAAATGGCAAATCCCGAAACGGCGAATTGGTACGTAATACACACGTACTCGGGTTATGAAGCGCTCGTAAAAGATACGATAGAAAAACTCATAGAGAACAACAATCTTGCCGATACGATACTCGATATAAAAATTCCCACGGAAGAAACCATAGAAGAAAAAGCCAACGGTAAGAAAAAGATCGTTCAGAGAAAGATTTTGCCGTGTTACGTGTTCGTCAAGATGGTTTATTCCAACGATATGTGGTATCTGCTCACCAACACGCGCGGCGTTACGGGTTTCGTAGGTCCGCAGGGTAAAGCGGTTCCTCTCACCGAGGAAGAGATAAAGAAAATGCGCCTCGAGGATAAAGTCGAACATTTCGATTTTGCCGAGGGCGACAGCGTTCGTATCGTTTCCGGTCCGTTGGATTCGTTTATCGGAGTTATCGAGTCGCTCGACGTTGCAAACCAGAAAGCGAAAGTCAAGGTTTCGATGTTCGGCAGAGAAACGGAAGTCGAACTCGACTTTGTTCAACTCGACAAACTCGGAGTTATCGACACGTTATAATATATTATAATGATTAAAGCGGGACGCGTCCCGTTTTATATAAAGTGGGAGGAACGCTAAAATCTACTTACAATCGGCGTTCTCGTTATCACCACGTTTTATGGAGGAGAAATATGGCTAAAAAAGTTACTGCAATCGTAAAATTGCAATTACAAGCCGGAAAAGCAACCCCGGGACCCCCGGTAGGTTCGACTCTTGGTCCTTACGGAATCAACATTCCCGGATTCACCAAGGAATTCAATGCAAAAACTGCCAACGAAGTCGGTTTGATTATTCCCGTAGTAATCACTATTTATCAGGACCGTTCGTTCACGTTTATTCTTAAAACCCCGCCGGCGCCGGTGCTTATTAAAAAAGCGTGCGGAATCGAATCTGCAAGCGCTAAGCCCAACAAGGACAAAGTTGCAAAACTTACCAAGGCTCAGGTTGAAGAAATAGCGAAAACGAAGATGCCCGATCTTAACGCAGCGTCCTTAGAAGCGGCGATGAGTATGATCAAAGGTACCGCTCGCAGCATGGGCGTAACCGTCGAGGAATAAAAACAGACGTGGGAGAGAAGAGATTCTCGTTATAACCACAAGGAGGATTCTTAAATAATGAAACACGGAAAGAAATATACCGAAAGCGCGAAACAGTACGACCGCGCTAAACAATACGACGCGGCTGAGGCAATCGATCTCGTAATCAATAACGCCAAAGCAAAATTCGACGAAACGATCGAACTTCACGTAAGACTCGGCGTTGATCCCAAACAAGCGGATCAGCAGGTCAGAGGCGTTATCGTTCTTCCCAACGGAACGGGTAAAACCGTCAGAGTACTCGTCCTTGCAAAAGGCGAAAAGGCAGACGCGGCTACGGCTGCGGGCGCGGATTACGTCGGCGCGGAAGAACTCGTTGCGAAGATTCAGAAAGACAACTGGTTCGAATTCGATACCGTTATTACCACTCCCGACATGATGGGCGTTGTAGGTAGAATCGGTAAGTTGTTAGGACCTAAAGGTCTTATGCCTAACCCGAAGAGCGGAACGGTTACCATGGACGTTGCGAAGGCTATCGCGGACGTTAAAGCAGGTAAAGTCGAATACAGACTCGACAAGCAGGCGATCATCCACTGCGCTATCGGCAAGAAGAGTTTCGGCAAAGAGAAACTCGTCGAGAACTACAACGCGCTTGCGGACGCTATTCTGAAAGCGAAACCGGCAGCGGCAAAGGGACAGTACATCAAGAGCGTAACTCTTACCAGCACGATGGGTCCCGGCGTAAAAGTTGTTCCGAAGAACGTTTAATCGCTTGACATCATCCTTTTCGGGTGATATAATATTAACAGTTAAATAACCGAAGACAGCCGGTCCTAAAGCGTAGATTTCTATGCTACCCGCCGAGGTACGTAAAACGAGAGTTTGATTTATTTCATACCCCCGACCGTATTTTCGCGCGGTCGGGGGTTGTTTTCACAAATAAAACGGAGGTATAAAAAGTTGTCAGCAAACAAAGAGGCAAAAAAGCAAATTGTAGAAGACATCAAGGCTAAGATTCAAGCCAGCAAATCGATAATTCTTATCGATTACAAAGGTTTGACGGTTGCCGAAGATACCGCATTCCGTTCTAAGATGAGAGAGTCGAACACCGAGTATAAGGTTTTAAAGAACACGTTGCTCAAAAAGGCGTTCAATGAACTCAACGTCACCGATTTCGACAGCGATCTCAACGGTCCCACGGCAGTTGCCTTCGGACACGACGAAACTTCCGCTGCAAAAGTTGCCTGCGATATGTGCAAGGACACCAACGATAAAATTTCGGTGAAGAGCGGTTACGTAGACGGCGCGTACGTCGACGTAAAGGTGGTTAAAGAACTTGCTTCGATTCCTTCCAAAGAGGTTCTCGTTGCAAAACTTGCCGGAGCATTGTCCGGTATCGTTCGCGGCTTGGCGGTGGCTCTTAACGCAGTCGCAGAAAAGAAAGAACAGAATGCTTAATTAAAAGCAAAAATAAAAAATAGAGAGGAATATTAAAATGGCTGATATTGCAAAATTCATTGAAGAGATCAAAGGTATGACCGTTCTCGAACTCAACAGCCTCGTTAAGGCTATAGAAGAAGAGTTCGGTGTTAGCGCTGCCGCTCCCGTGGCAGTTGCAGGCGCTGTTGCCGCTGCTGCTCCCGCAGAAGAAGAAAAGACTGAATTCAACGTTGTATTGAAAGAAGTCGGCGGAAACAAAATCGCTGTTATCAAAGCAGTCAGAGAAATCACCGGTCTTGGCCTTGTCGACGCTAAGAACATGGTTGAAAAGGGTGGCGTTGTTAAGGAAGCCGCTCCTAAGGATGAAGCGGAAAAGATGGTTGCCAAACTCAAAGAGGCCGGCGCTACCGCCGTTATGGAATAATCGACAGGTTATTTAACAAAAACCGAAAAGCCGAGGTTTACGCTTCGGCTTTTTTGTTGCGTTATGATCGGATTTCGCCTGCGACCGGCGGAAAAAAGATAAAAAATCGAATAAAAGTTAAATAAGGCTTTATTTTTTTTGCGGAATGTGTTAGAATTACATTAAACAAAAGTTTCATACACGGAGGATTAAAAAACTGGTCACGGCAGATTATATAGTTATAGGGGCGGCGTGCCTGCTCGCCGTTCTCGGCGCGACGCTCGGTTTCGGGCGGTGTCTTAAAATTCTGAACAAGGGCGTGACGGGAAAAATCGTAACTCTCGTCATTACTTATTTCCTTTTGGGAATAGTTATCGGAATGGATCAGACGAAACAGGCGCAAGCCAACTTCATTGAATTTTTAAAGAGCAAAAATAACGGACTTTGCAATTTTCTTATAACGATACGCATAGAAACGATTCTCACGGCGGTTATCGTGTTCATCGCGGTTATGATTCTGCAACTTATCGTCGTCAACGTTCTGGCAGGGCTTCTTTCGATCGACGGCGCCGGCGCGAAATTCTTTAACAGTATTCTTGGCGTTTTGCTCGGCGTTGCGGAATGCGCCGCGCTCGTACTGATCGTTCTCGAAGCGATGTATATTTTCGGCGGCGGAGCGGAAAGCGTCAATCTCGAATCGCTTAAAGGCAGTTTTTTCGGACTCGATAATATTTATCTTAACAACCCGTTGTCCGCTATTTTCAGAATATAAGCCGAAACGAGCGTAAAACGTTTTACAAAATCGGCGCGAAAATATATAATAAATTTATTCTATAACAAATTCATTCGGATCGTCGTCGCTTCGGTAACGACGATTTTCGCAGAAAAGGAACGAACGAAATGATTACTTCAAAAGAACTTAGAAATTCCTGGATAAAATTTTACGAGGAAAGAGGACATAAAAACATAGGCGCGGTTTCGCTTATCGGCGACGGCTCGACGGGCGTTATGTTCAACGTCGCGGGAATGCAACCGCTTATGCCGTATCTTCTCGGAGCGAAACACCCGTCCGGCAAAACAAGGCTCTGCAACGTTCAGGGTTGCGTGAGAACGGTTGATATAGAGAGCGTCGGCGATCCCACTCACTTCACCTTTTTCGAGATGATGGGCAACTGGTCGCTCGGCGATTATTTCAAAAAAGAAAAAACCGCCTGGTCTTACGATATTCTCACAAAGGTTTTCGGGCTTGACGGAAAAGAAATCTGTTCGACGGTTTTCGAGGGCGACGCTACCGCGCCGAGAGATGAAGAAACCGCAGATTTTCTGAAACAGGTCGGAATTAAACCCGAGCATATTTTCTATCTGCCCAAAAAGGATAACTGGTGGGAACTCGAAGGAACGGTCGGCACGCCGTGCGGACCGGATAACGAGTGGTTTTACCCCCGCCACGACAAACCGTGCGGGCCGAACTGCGGACCGGACTGCGGCTGCGGAAGATACGTCGAGATAGGAAACGACGTTTATATGCAGTATAAAAAGACGGCTACGGGCTACGAGCCTCTTGCAAACAAAAACGTCGATACGGGCTTCGGTCTGGACAGACTTTTAGCGTTTTTGAACGGAGTTACCGACGGTTATAAGACAGACTTGTTCGTTCCGGTTATCGAATATCTCGAAAACGCGTCGGGCAAAAAGTACGACGATGACGAAGAGGCGAGAAAGGCAATGAGAATCATCGCCGATCATATCAGAACTTCCACTATGCTCATCGGCGACGTAAACGGAATTGTTCCCTCCAACGTCGGCGCGGGATATATTCTGAGAAGGCTTCTGAGAAGAGCCATTCGTTACGCGAGAAAACTCGGCGTGGAGATGAGCGCGCTTACGGACGTTTCCAAGATTTATATCGAAAAAATTTACGACGAAGCGTATCCGCTTCTTGTCGAAAAAGAAGAATACGTGCTTTCGGAGATCGCCAAAGAAACGGCGAAATTCGAGGCGACTCTTGCCACGGGGCTTAAAGAATTCAATAAATGCGTCGAGGGTATCGAGAGAAAGAACGCTTTTATGGCTCAGAAAGATCCGTCTTACGTTCCCGAAAAGGGCATAAACGGCAAGCAGGCGTTCCGTCTTTACGACACGTTCGGCTTCCCGCTCGAACTTACCGAGGAACTTGCCGCCGAAGTCGGTTACACCGTGGATGCGAGTGGTTTCGAAGAGGCGTTCAAAGAGCATCAGGAGAAGAGCAAACAACAGCCGCAGGGCGCGTTCAAAGGCGGGCTTGAAGAGCAGAACGAAATCACCGCTCGTCTGCACACGGCAACGCATCTTCTCAACGCCGCATTGAAGAAAGTTTTAAAGGACGACGGCATCAATCAGAAAGGCTCGAATATCACCGTCGAAAGACTTCGTTTCGACTTTAATTTCGACAGAAAAATGGTTCCCGAGGAACTGAAAGCCGTCGAGGATTGGGTGAACGAAGCGATTAAAGCCGACGTTCCCGTAACGCTGGAAGAAATGAGCGTGGACGAGGCGAAGGCTCAGGGCGCGATAGGCGTGTTCGCGGCAAAATACGGTGAAAAAGTCAAGGTTTACACCATCGGCAAATACAGCAAGGAGATTTGCGGAGGCCCGCACGCGGCTCACACCGGCGAACTTCATCATTTCAAAATCGTCAAAGAAGAGGCTTCTTCCGCAGGCGTGAGAAGAATCAAAGCAATTCTCGATTAAGCGGTTGGCGCGGTCGCCCGAAATTTTCGGGCGACCGCGCGTTTTTATTGTCGGACATTTATTTTGTATGACGGGCATACTTATTTAAATAAGATAAAACCCTCTCGTTTGCGGAACGCAAATCGAGTTTTTTGCACGCGGCTGTATAACTTTTCCCATTTTCAAAAAGTCTGCCTATCGAATATTCGAGCGATTCGGGCGTGAGTTTATCCTCGGTTAGTACAGAAATTATTCCTTTTTTCTTGAAATACGCGGCATTTTCCACCTGATCTCCGCGGGAATTTCCTTTCGGCAGGGGGATAGCGAGCGTCGGGATACCGAGCGCGATGAGTTCGAACAACGTGTTTGCCCCCGCGCGCGAAACGCATACGTCCGCTATGGCGTAAGCCTCGCCCATATTCTCGCAAAACTCCGCGCAGTATACGTTTTTGATTTTAACGTGGCTTGATTTCCCCTTTCCGGCGAGCCACAAAACGTTGTATTTTTCGGCGAGATTTTCAATACAACCTTCGGTCGAGTTGTTGATTGCCGCGCTTCCCTGACTTCCGCCCGTTATCAGAATGGTTCGTTTTTTATCGTCGAATCCGTATTTTTTGAACAATCTGCCTTTTTCTCTCGGCTTGAACAGATTTTTATCGAGCGGAATCCCGGTATATTCCGCTTTCGCTATGTTTTCCGCAGTCGGCGGAAAACCCGTGAGAAGTTTTGCGGAATATCTCAAAGCGATTTTATTCGCAAGCCCTATCGATAAGTCGGATTCGTGCGAAACAACGGGTATCCCGAGTTTATGCGCCGCGATTACCACGGGCAGGGCGACGTAGCCGCCCTTAGAAAAAACGACGTCGGGTTTCAGATTTTTCAAAATCCCTTTCGCGGCGGCAATCGCCTTTAAAAGTTTTATCGGGATCAGCGCGTTTTTCGGCGTTAATCTTCGTTCGAGTTTCACGGTCGGCGCGTAAAAAAACGTTACGCCGTGTTTTTCGGCGAGTTTGCTTTCGATTTTATCTTTATCGCCGACGTAATAAATCTCGTCGAACGATTTTTTAAGGTCGGGTAAAAGCGCGAAACAGGGTATGCAATGCCCCGCCGTTCCGCCTCCCGTCAGAATAATGACGCTCATTCGTGTTTTCCTATACTCATAGTATGAACGCTTTGAAAAAAAAGATTATAAATGACTTGTAAATAGTTGAAAATTAGTTTACAATATAAATAAGGCAGTTTTCGGGGTGCGTCCTTAAAGCGGCTGGCATGCCAGACAATAATAAAACGAACCTTGCCAAAACGCCGCAATTTCCGTGCTTTTTGTCGAATTCTCGCTTGAAGTACGTATAGTACGTCTGCGTTCGCCTTCACCAAAAATCATCGAAAATATCGGCGTTTTGGTTGCAAGCAAGTCTGACGACGAGTTTTTAGGCTAAGACAAGGCACGCGAACGGATTAATACTTGACGTATAAGCCGCGAGCGTAACGATGTATTAGTCAAAAACTCGCCGTCAGACCACGGTTCGTTTTATTCTTGTCTGGCATAGGAGATGAAATGGCGTATATAATCGCGATAGACGAGGGAACGACGAGTACCCGCGCAATCCTTTATGATTTAACGAAAAACAAAATAGTCGCGCAGAAGTCGTCGCGGATAAAACAGTTTTATCCGCAAGCGGGCTTCGTTGAGGAAAACGCTTCCGAAATTTACGCGGAAACGCTTGCTTCGCTCGTGGAAATTCTGGAATTGTGTGATGACGCGAGCGAGGTTAAGGGGATAGGTATAACCAACCAACGCGAAACGGTCGTCGCGTGGGATAAAAGAACCGGTAAGCCGCTTTATAACGCGATCGTGTGGCAGTGCCGCCGCACTGCGGAATTTATGAACGCGATAGCGAAAACCCACGGCGATTTTATCCGAAAAAAAACCGGACTTGTTTGCGACGCGTATTTTTCGGCGAGCAAGATGAAGTGGCTGCTTGATAACGTTCCGGAGATAAAGGCGAAATCGGAATCCGGCGATCTGTGTTTCGGCACGGTCGATAGTTTTCTCGCTTACAAACTTACCGGCGGAAAAGCGTTCGTAACCGACGTCACAAACGCTTCGAGAACGATGCTTTGCAATCTCGGAAGCGCTTCGTGGGACGACGAACTTCTCGATCTTTTCGGCGTGGATAAACGGTCGCTGCCGAAGATTGTTATGTCCGACGCGCGCGTGGGCGAATTTGAATATAACGGTTTGAAAATCCCTATCTGCGGAATGGCGGGCGATCAGCAAGCCGCGCTTATCGGACAGGGTTGCCTTAATGCAGGCGACAGCAAAATCACTTACGGCACGGGGTTGTTTATGCTTTATAACACGGGCTATAAGTCGATTATCTCGCAAAACGGGCTTGTAACGACAATAGGATACGGAATCGGCGGAAGAATTGTTTACGCGTTTGAAGGGAGCGTTTTCAATGCGGGGAGCGCGGTTCAGTGGCTGAGGGACAATCTCGGATTTTTCAGAAAATCTGCCGACAGCGAGTCTTTGGCGAAAGAAGCGGAATCGACTGACGGCGTTTACGTTGTGCCTGCGTTCACGGGGCTCGGCGCGCCGTACTGGAATCCCGACGCGCGCGGAATCATCGTGGGGCTAACCCGCGCGACGACGAAAGCGCATATAACCCGCGCCACGCTGGAGGCGATGGCGTATTCCGCCCGCGACCTCGTTAGCGTTATGGAAAAGGAAAGCGGCAGCAAACTTTCCGAACTCAAATGCGACGGCGGCGCGTCCGCGAACGATTTTTTAATGAATTTTCAAGCGAACGTCGTCGGCGTTTGCGTGAACAGACCGAAGGAAAAAGAGAGTACCGCGCTTGGGGCGGCGTTCCTTTGCGCGATAGGTCTGGGGCTGATTCGTCCCGAAGATATCCTTTCGCTCAGGGGTTGCGAAAAACTCTTTGAACCCGAAAACGATCGGGAAAAATACGATAAATTATATAAAGGCTGGCAAAAAGCCGTTGAGAGGTGTTTATTATGACTGAAAAAACGTTTGTTTCTTACGACGGAAAGAAAGTGGGCTACAGAGAGTGGAGACCGGAAAACCCGACCGGGCTTGTGCAGATCGCGCACGGAATGGCTGAAAGCACGGTGAGATACGACGATTTTGCGGAGTATTTAAAAGGGCGTGGTTTTCTCGTGTTCGGCGACGACCATCGCGGACACGGGCTTACCGATCCCGGCAAAACGGGTTATTGCGAGGGTGAAATGTTCGAGGATACGCTCAAAGACATGGCGACGCTCACGAAAATTTACAAAGAAGAATACCCCGATCTGCCGTTTTTCATTTTCGGGCATAGTTACGGGTCGTTTTTAACTCAGGCGTATATCGAACGCTATCCCGATAACGCTTGCGGCGCGGTTTTGTGCGGGAGCGCGTATCTTCACAACGCTTCGTCGTTCTTCGCTAACGTCGTCGCGTCCGCGAATTGCCTTTTCGGAAAGAAAAATCGCCCCGCAAAACTCATCGAAAAACTTTCTTTCGGAATTTATAACAAAAAATGCGCGGAAGGTACTTTCATTTCGTCGATTCTCGAGGAATGCGATAAATACGCCGAATGTCCGGATTGTAATTTTACGTTGTCTTATGCGTTTTATAAGTCGTTTTTCGGCAATTTATCAAAGAATTATAAGAAAAAATACTATAAAAACGTAAATACGGATATGCCGCTTCTGATAATTGCGGGTAAGGACGATCCTGTCGGCGGTTACGGCAAACTCATCGACAAACTTTATGATTTTTATAAGCATAAAGTCGGAGTGGAAAAGGTGGAAAAAGTGCTTTATCCGGGCGTTCGCCACGAACTTTTAAACGACACCTCGAGAGAGGACGCTTATAAAAGAATCGGCGATTTCATCGAGACAGCGTTTGCCGCGGAGCAGGGCGCAACGCGATGAGCGGTGTTGAAAACGTTTCGGGCGGCAGAGTTTTTTCGCCGACCGAGCGGATAACTATGCCTGCTTACGTCCGCGAAATTATCGACAGATTAAATTCCCGCGGGTTTTCCGCTTACGCCGTCGGCGGCGCAGTGCGTGATTGCGCGCTCGGTCTTTCCCCCGACGACTGGGACGTGGCTTCGTCCGCGCTCCCCGAAGAAATCGAATCGACGTTTTCCGATTTCCGCGTTATCGAAACAGGCATAAAACACGGCACGGTGAGCGTTGTAACGGGCGGCAATGCGGTCGAGATAACGACTTTCAGAAAAGAAAGCGGTTATTCGGATAACAGACACCCGGACGCGGTTGAATTCGTAGGCGATATCGCGGAGGATTTAAGGCGCAGGGATTTCACCGTAAATTCGCTTGCTTACAATGAAAAAGACGGTTTAATCGACTTATACGGCGGCTTATCCGATATCAAAAACAAAATAGTGCGCGCGGTCGGCAATCCGGAAGAGAGATTTTCCGAGGATTCGCTCAGAATTCTGAGGGCGGTGAGATTTTCGTCGAAACTCGGATTTTCGATAGAAAAGCAGACTCTCGCCGCAGCCGAAAAACTGAAAAGCAGACTGAAAAACGTTTCCGCAGAGAGGATTTTTTCGGAACTCGTCAAAACTCTTTGCGGCAAGGACGTTTTTAACGCGCTTATGAATTACCGCGAAATAATTGCGGAAATCGTTCCCGAAATCCGCCCTTGTTTCGATTTCGACCAACACAGCAAGTGGCATTTGTACGACGTTTACGAGCATATCGTCCGTTCGGTTGCGGCAATCGCGCCCGAGCCTGCGCTAAGAATGACCATGTTTCTTCACGACATAGCAAAGCCCGCCGCATTCTTCATGCGGGACGGCGAAGGGCATTTTTACGGGCATGCCGAAATGTCTGCGGTGATTGCCGAAAAGATTCTGAAAAGGTTGAAAGCCCCCGTCGCGTTCAGAGAAAAAGTGCTTTTTTTGATAAAAAGACACGACGTTCCCTTCCCCGAAAGCAATTTCAAATTGAAAAAAATGCTCGGAGAATCAGGCGAGGAAACGTTTTTTGATCTCGTTAAAGTGAAATATGCGGACAACAAGGCTCAGGGGACGGACGTCGCCGTTGCCGAGAGCGAGAAAACTGCAAAAATCACTGAAAAAGTTCAAAAAATAATCGAAAGCGGAGAGTGTTATTCGCTAAAAATGCTTAACGTTTCCGGCGACGAACTCGCGTCGATAGGTTTTAAAGGCAAGGAAATCGGCGAGGAACTGAACGTGTTGTTGAACGCGTGCATGGAAACGCCTTCGCTAAACGAGAACGAGCGGCTGAAAGAACTTGCCGAAAAACATTTCGCCCGCTTTAACAAACGGTCGCGAGAGCGTTTATCTTAATCTGATTAAACTGCAAAAGTCGCGCTATAAGTTCTTTAACCGCGATTTTTATAAAAATTATAATGAACGAAATACTTGAAAGCAAAATAAAAATGTTGCCGACGTCGCCCGGGGTTTACGTTATGCTCGACAAAACGGGAACGATAATTTACGTCGGTAAAGCGAAAATTCTGAAAAACAGAGTAAAGCAATATTTTTACTCCACGAAAAAGCCCGAGAAGGTCGCGGCTATGGTGAGCAATATCGCCGATTTCTATTACATTATAACGGAATCCGAAATCGACGCTCTTTCGCTTGAAAACAACCTTATCAAAAAACATAAACCGCGATACAACATTCTCTTAAAAGACGACAAAACGTATCCTTATATAAAAGTCAATCTCAAAGAGAATTTTCCGTCGTTCACGATAACGCGGAAGATAAAGCGTGACGGCGCGAGATATTTCGGTCCGTATATGGGCGGCGTGAACGTTAAGGACACGCTCGAAATCATCAACACCGCTTATTCGATAAGGTCATGCTCGACGGTAATCGACGAAAACAAACCGAAGCGCGAGTGCCTTAACTATCACATAGGGAAGTGCCTTGCGCCCTGCGCGGGAAAATGTTCAAAGAAAGATTACGACGAGAGAGTGCGCGGCGCGCTCGATTTCCTTTCCGGCGACGACGACAAGGTTGAAAAAGTGCTGAAAGAGCGGATGGCGAAATGCTCTGAGATCGAAGAGTTCGAGTTGGCTCTGTCTTACAGGGAAAAACTCAAAATGCTCGACAAGATAAAACTCAGGAGAATCACGGCGCTCAACAGATTCGTCAACGCGGACGTAATCGCGGTCGCGTCCAACGGAGTTTACAGCGCGATAAACGCTTTATTCGTCAGAAGCGGAAGAATGCAGGGCGGCAAAAACTTCGCCTCGACCGACGCGGAAGAAACGAACGGCGAAAGGCTTTCGGCGTTCATCGCTCAGTATTACGTTTCGGGGGTGGAGATTCCCGACGAGATAATGCTTTCCGAGCCGATCGACGATGCGGAAATCCTTGCGGAATATTTTAAAAAGACGTTTTCGAAAACCGTGCGGATTTACGTTCCGGAACGCGGCGACAAGAAAAAACTCGTCGTTATGGCGACGGAAAACGCCGAAGACTACCTCGAAAAAGAGGTGGACAGAATCAGACATAAAGACGATATGACGACTGCGGCCTGCATGAAAATGAAGAAGTTGTTGTCGCTCAAAAACGAGCCGAAACGCATCGAGTGTTACGATATTTCTCATATCAGCGGCGTGGATAAAGTCGGGTCGATGGTCGTGTTCGAGAACGGCGAAGCGGCGAAGGACGAATACAGACGTTTCCGCATAAAAACCGTGGAAGGCTCGGACGACTTTGCGTGCTTGCAGGAAGTTCTCGCAAGGCGGCTCGCCAAACTCGGAACGGAAGAAGAGGAGAAATTCAAAAAGCCCGACCTTATCGTCATCGACGGCGGCAAAGGTCAACTGTCCTCCGTCAGGGAAACGTTCGAGGCGATGGGCGTCTTCGATATCGACCTTATTTCGCTCGCAAAAAAGGAAGAGGAAATTTTCACGCTTTACTCGCCCGAGCCGATCGTTTTGCCGAGAAGAGATTACGTTCTGCGGCTTTTGCAAAGGCTCAGGGACGAGGCGCACAGATTTGCGATAACCTATCATCGCCGCGCCCACGAAAAGACGAATCTTCAGTCCGAACTCAAAAATATCGAGGGGATCGGCGCGAAGAAGCGGAAGGCTCTTTTAGATAAATTCGGCAGCCCGGAAAACGTGAAAAGAGCGACGAAAGAAGAACTTATGAGCGTACCCGGCATAGGCGAAAAACACGCCGAAGCCGTTTTGAAATATTTTTCGGACAAAACACAAAAAGGAGAAAATCAATGAAACCGACAAAAGTAAACACGGAAGTGATAAAAATAAGCGTGGGCGAGTTTGCGCGCGCGCTCGATCTCGAAGTTGTTTTCGAGGGCAGGGGCGAAGTGCCTTTGCAGTCGATAAGCGTTTCGCGTCCCGGACTTCAACTTTCGGGATATCTGAAACATTTCGATTCGACGAGAATTCAGGTTCTCGGTCACGCGGAATACGAGTATATGCGCGAACTGAACAGGGAAAAACGCCTCACGATGATCGACGCGCTTTTCGGGAAAAACATTCCCTGCCTTATCATCGCGCGTGGGCTTGAATTTACCGCCGACACGCTCGAAGCGGCGAAGAAATATAATTGTCCGCTTTTCAGATCGTCTAAGATAACGACGGTTCTTATAAACGATATAACCATTTACCAGAGCGAACTTTTAGCGCCTACGGAAGTTATGCACGGCGTTCTGGTGGACGTTTTCGGCGTGGGAATACTGATAACGGGTAAGTCCGGCGTGGGAAAGAGTGAAATCGCGCTCGAACTCGTCAACCGAGGGCATCGTCTTATCGCGGACGATTCGGTAATCATCAAGAACATCAACGATCAACTTGTTGGCAAATCTCCCGAAAAAATCCGTTATTATATGGAAATAAGAGGAATCGGTATAATCAACATTCAGAGAATGTTCGGTCCCGGTTCGGTCCGCCCGGAAAAAGGCGTGGACATAATCGCCGAGTTGTCGCCGTGGGAGCAGGGCAAAAATTACGACAGAATAGGCATAAACGAAGTTTATGAAGATATTCTGGACATAAAGATTCAGAAAGTAACCATTCCGGTAACGCCCGGAAGAAACATCCCCATCGTTCTCGAAACCGCAGCGAGGAAATTCCGCTTGAAGCAGGAAGGCTACGATCCCGCTTCCGACCTTATGGAAAGCGTATTCGGGCAAACCGTAGAATAATCGTCGCGGGTTTGAAAATATTTACGCAAACGAACGCGCCGCCCGAAAAATTTTCGGGGCGGCGCGTTCGTTTATGAAATATTCTATTTTCCGTTTGAAGTGATTTTCACGTTATCAATAAGCCGCCCCGCGAAATCGATTGCGGCGTATTCCGCGCGATTGCCGTAAAGCAAAAGGATTTCGTTATCCGCTCTGAAATGCGGCGGCGGTAAAGTCGCGGAAAAATCGCCTATGAAAGCCTTTAATTCTTCTGCGCGCGGGCGGATTTTCGGCGTTAAAAAATCGGAAACGTCTTTTCCCAGCCGCAGTTCTTCAAAAAACGCGTAAGGCAGGAGTTTTTCCGGCAGTTCGTACGGTTCTTTGCCGCGGCAGATGTCGGCTTTGGCAAGTTTCACGCCGTCGCGGAAAGTCCAGACGGACGTTACGGTGTGGCGCAGAATGTCGCTTAACGTTCCGGAGAGAATTACCGTTTCGTTTTCGGCTTTGTAGCCGTCGCACTCTCGTTTTAAAACGTTGCGTATGCCGTTGCCGTTCAAAATCCCGTTCGTTATTTCAAATCCGAAAGCCGCCGTTTTTTTGTCCGATAAAAACGCTACGAGATAACCTTTTCCGTCGATAAACGCCTTTTCGAGGTTAAGCGTCGAGGGGGAAAACGGCACGTTTTCGATTACTTTGTCTTTTCCTCGTCCGACGCTCAGTTTAACTCCGTTTTCGGTGAAAACGCGAACTTCAACCGAATAATCGGGGAAATCGACCGTTTTGAAAAACAGTTCCTTAAAATCCGAAACGACCTGCCTCGTAAACTTCGGGATAATTAAAAAACCGCCGTATAGGTCGATTATCCGCGTATTTTCATCGTCATCGACGAGTTTGCCGTTCCAGACGAAGCACGACTGATTATATCCGCGGCAGAGCGGAACAAACTCGAACAGCCCTTTTTCGTCCGGCAAAACGGAATAATTTTCGCTTGCCACGCCGAGATATTCTCCGTTCAGTTTCACCGCGCACGGAATCGTAGATAAGAAATACAGATACATACACTATATTTTATTATCGATAGCCGCGCAATATGAATTGCAAATCGCGGCGCGCCTTGACGGCGCCGCGTTAATTGTCGTCGTCGGGGCGTTAATTGTCGTCGGGCGTTAATTGTCGTTGATGCGTTAATTATCGTCGGGATTTTTATTCGTCTTTTCGGGCAAATCGTCGAAAAGAGCGTTGCGTTCGGGGTGAGTTATCGCGCCGAGAACATTTTCTTTGATTTTTTTATTGTCCTTTTCCAGAGTTTTCAAAAGGTCCTTTATGTATTGCCTTCTGGTGTGCTTGTCGGCAGGGCAGGGGTTGTGAATGATGGGTTTATCCTTTGCGAACGACGCGATTTCTTTTTCGCGGATGTAAATCATCGGGCGGATAACCGTAAGCCCCTTTCTGTCGAGTTTCGTCACGGGGGAGAAAGTGGAAAGCCTGCTCTCGTAAAACAACGATAAAAACAGCGTTTCGATAAGGTCGTCCGCATGATGACCGAGAGCGACTTTGTTGCATCCGTGCGCCACGGCGGAATTGTTCAGCGCGCCGCGCCGCATATTGGCGCAAAGACTGCACGGGTTAGGTTCTTTTCTTATGTCGAAAACGATTTCGCCTATATGCGTGGGTTCGATAAAATATTCCACTTCGAGTTCTTTGCAAAGATCTTTGACGGCGTTGACCTCGTGTTCGTCCAGCCCCAGCCCCATATCCACGGAGATTGCCACGACCTCGTATTTTTGGGGCAGAAAACGCCTCATCGTGGCGAGAATATAAAGCAAAGTCACGCTGTCCTTTCCGCCCGAAAGCCCCACGGCGATTTTATCTCCGTCCTCTATCATTCCGTAATCTTCCGCGGCTCTTCTCGCCTTGGAAAGCAATTTCTGAAGTTCCATATTCTCTCCGTTTGACATAATTTCGTTACGGTGATATAATATTATAAAATAAGGAAAAAAACAAGCGTTTTATCGGAGTTTTATGGCAGAATCTTTAGGACGGTTTTTACTCGGAATTTTCGGCGGAAACGAATATGTCGCCACGCTTTTCGTTTCGATGTTTCCGCTTATAGAATTAAAAGGAGCGATACCCATCGGAACGGGGCTTTTCGGGCTTAATTTGTGGGTGACGGCGGGCGTGGCGTATCTCGGTTCTACGCTGATTTCGATCGTCGAATTTTTCATTCTTCTGCCCGTGTTCGCCCTTCTCAAAAAAATCGGGTTCATAAGGAAACTCGTTGAAAAGGTGGAGGCGATTTTTAAAAACAAAGCCGCCGAAATCGCGAAAAAAACCGACGGTTCGACGGAATCCGAAGCGAAAAAAATAATGATGATCAGTCTTTTCGTGTTCGTCGCCGTTCCGTTCCCCGTGACGGGCGTGTGGACGGGTACGGCTATCGCGGTGTTTCTCGGGCTGAAATTCAGGGAGTCCGTTCTCCCGATTGCGGGCGGAAACCTTATAGCCGGCGCGATTATAACGCTTCTCACGTTGTTTTTCAAAGATTACGTGGATATCATCATTTACGTCCTTTTCGCGATAGCGATAGCGATGCTCGTCGTGTTTATCGTAAAAGTCGTCAGGACCAAACCTGCGGACAGGGAAAATACGCGAAAATAATTTCGATTTGATGTTGACAAAACCTCGGATCGGTAGTAAAATATCAGCATAGGGAGTTGCAGAAGGAGAACATACGTATGGAAGAAAAGAAGAGGTTTTACATCGCGCTCAGCAGACAATTCGGTTCGGGCGGAGCGGAAACCGCATCGAAACTCGCGGTGAAACTCGGAATAAAGTGTTACGACAAAACGCTCGCAGAAATGACTTCGGTCGTCACCGGGTACGATAAACACATAGTGCTTTCCGCGGAGGACAGAGCGACAAACGCTTTCTGGTATAACGGATTTCTCGGCGGGGAATCGCTTTCCCTTTACGATAAAGTTTTCATAGAACAGTCGAACGTCATTAAAAAACTTGCGGACAAAAACTCGTGCGTGTTCGTCGGGCGTTGCGCTCAGTCGGTTCTCAAGGATTACGACAACGTTATCCGCGTGTTTGTTTGCGCGCCTATGTCGCAGAGAATCGCGAGGGTATCCGCCGGTTACGGCATAACCCCGCTCGAAGCGCAGAAAACGATTAAAAAGAACGATAAAGCGCGCGCCGCGTATTATAAAAAATACGGTTCGATGGTGTGGGGCGCAGTCGAAAACTACGACCTCGTCATCAACACGCGTATCGGCACGACGAAAGCGGCGGCTATCATCGCCGATTACGTAAACGAAATAATCGATAAATAACGAAACTGCCGATAAATACAAAGCCCCTCGCCGAGGGGTTTTTATTATGCCAGACAAAAATAATACGAACCTTGCAAAAACGCAGCTATTTACGCGCTTTTTTGCAAATTCTCGGACGATGTACGTACAGTACTACCGTTCTCGCCTTTGCAACAAATCATCGAAAATATCGGTGTTTTTGTTGTCGGCAAGTCTGACGGCGTGTTTTTAGGCTAAGATAAGGCGCACGAACGGGTTAATACTGGCCGTATAACCCGTGAGTGCAACGAAGTATTAGTCAAAAACACACCGTCAGACCAAGGTTCGTATTATTCTTGTCTGGCATATTATTCGGGCGTTCCCGGATTTGCGCGGTTTATATTTCATCGTTTTATAATTTAACGGCGGTCGTATTCCTTTACAAACAACGAAAAAAATGATAAAATAAGCGAGAAACAAGTATTATTTTGCGGAGGATGTTATGGAAATCGGAGAATTGTTCACGTTAACGGTTAAAAAAATGAAAAGGCTCGATTTTATAAGCGATTTCATTCGCCGAAAAACCTCCGAGAAAAATAAACTTTCGGAAGAAGTCGCCGTTTATCGCAAGAAAAACGGGAAGATCAAAAACAACGAGTACGATATCTATATTTATCAGTTGAACGCGAAAATATCCGAGATTGAAAAATCTGTGGAGAAGTGCAAAATCGAGGCGAAGGCTCTGCGCGGAGAAATTTCCGAAGGGCTTCGGGAGTGCTACGCCAAATCTCCCGACGCCGATTTTCTTAAGAGAATGGAACGCGCTTACAAGCACGTTTACGGCGATAAGAGTTTTCTTCTCGGTTACGGCGAAGCGGGCGGGATTTTCGGCGAAACGAAAATCGTCGGCGCGGTTGTCACTCACGATAAGTCCAAGCGTTGCGCCGTGAAGGAATGCGTCAGCGCGGGCGAAAAAAATCAGGCGGGCAGAATAACGTCCAAACCCCGCATAATCGTCTGGGATTACGATAAGTCCAAACCCGAAGGCGAATTCAGACCCGAGGACGATTCGTTCAAAGCCGAACTCAAAAAGAGAAAGAAGTCCGAACTCAGCCGTTACACGGCAGAAGTTTTCACGAAACCTCTCGTATGGTCGGCAACCGTCGTCGCGCTCGTCGTTTCGGCGTTGTTTGCGTTATGCGTTGTTTCGGGGTTGACCGAAAACGTCGTAAGCGAGCGGTTTGTTTCTTTGTTTGCGGTGTTCGCCGTCGTTTCGTCGGCGATCGCGGCAGTGGCGGCGGCTAAGGCTGTTCCGTCGTCGTTTATAGACGGCGCGGGTGTTGCGGCGTTCGTGTTTTCGCTTTGTTCGGGAGCGGTTTACGCCGTCGTCGAGCCGATAATGATCGCGTTTTTGCCGGCGTATACGTTCGTTTTGTCGGTGGTTATATTCATTCTCAGGTTCTGCCTGAGAAAGAAAGTCAAAACGGGCGTGAATATTCTCTGTTACGTTGCGATCGGCGGCGGAGTTTTTCTTGCCGTTCTTCTTGACGGATTGGTTAAAAATCCGGCCTCTCTTTCTCTTTACGAAACGATTGCCGCGGCGGCGGTTTACTTCTCCGTTCTGGCGTTCGGCCTCACGGGCGTGATTTATTCCCTCGCGAAGAGAAAGGGCAAACTTGCGGCTTGCGGTTATTACGCGGCTGTGTTTTCGAGGTCATTTTCCTTCGCTCTTGCGCTTCTGACGAGCGGCGCGTATAATATCGGCTCGATAATTTCTTTTTCGGTTGCCGTGGTCACCATCGTTCTGTGCGTTATTAAGAGGATAAGAGATGAAATATAAGGCCTTGATAAGCGACTTTGACGGAACGCTTTTTTCGTCCGACGGGCGGATTCCGAATGAAAATACGGAGGCGATAGGCGAGTTCGTCGCAAGCGGCGGAAAGTTCGCTTTATGCACGGGAAGAATGACGGCGTCGGCAATCCGTATGCTCGAAAAATTCCCGTTTAATCAACTTATAGCCGCATATAACGGTTGCGAAGTGTGGGATAACGTAAACAAAAAAACGTTGTTTTCCACGGGTATTCAAACGGAACTCGCGCGTAAGATTATCGAGTTCGCTCACGAGGGAAAACTGCTTTCTTTCGTCTATTGCGGCGAGGAAGTATTCACGGAGGAAGTCACGGAATTTTCCGCGTTTTACGCCGATACCTGCAAAGTTAAAGTAAACGCCGTCGGCGACCTCGGAGAGTTTGTGAAGAACAACAAAATCGTCACGCCGAAGGTTATGCTGGCGGGTTATCCAGATCAGATAGAAATGTCTTTGAAAAAATCGCTCGAAATTTTCGGCAAGGATTGCGAAATCGCCGAGTCCTATAAGGGAATGCTCGATTTTATGCCGAAAGGTTGCGACAAAGGGCTTGCGGTTAGAGCCCTCGCCGATATATGGGGAATAAAACCCGAGGAATGCGTTGCGACGGGCGACGAACTCAACGACGCGCCCATGCTTAAAACCGCGGGGCTCGGCGTTGCGATGAAAAACGGCAGAGAAGAGTTGAAAGCGATCGCCGACGCCGTTACCGACGCGGACAACGACCATGGCGGAGTGGGTGAAACGATAAGGAGGTATTGTCTGTGAGAATAAGGCTTAACGAGGACAAAGAAGTGGTGAAAACCGTTGCGGAAGGGCTTGTTGCAAAGGGCGGTTACTGTCCCTGCCGCGTGGGAAAACGCCCCGAATATAAATGTATGTGCGAGGAATTCCGCGCGCAGTTAAAAGACCCTTCGTTTGAAGGGTATTGCCATTGCGGCTTGTTTTACGCCGTGAAAAACGATTAAAATCGTCTTGGCTTACGCCGTAAAACGATTAAAATCGGCTTGTTTTACGCCGTAAAAACGATTAAAATCGGCTTGGCTTACGCCGTAAAAACGATTAAAATCGGCTTGTTTTACGCCGTAAAAACGATTGAAACCGGCTTGCCGGGAACTGAAATCGAAGCAAACCGAAAATAATGAATCACGCCGGAAGAGAACGCTTTAAACGCGCTTTTCTTCCTTTTTTTTCGCCGTCCTCTTCTTTTTTTGTATCGGGGGAACGTCCGCTTTAAGATTTTCGTGCCGCTCCATGAACGCCTGCATCTTCGCGTTCATCATATATTGCGGTTGCGCGCCGAAATCGGGGTCGCGCAGGTTTTCGTTTTCCTTTTTGCCGGTCTGCGGGCGGGCAGAGCGGGTTTCGGATGAATTGTCGAACGTTTTTCCGCCGGAGGACGGCGTCGTGATTTTGTCGATAAGATCGAAAAGACCTATTTTTTCCATTTTCTCACTCCTTTTTTTAATTTTATATAAAAAAATGTCCGATAAATATTTGATTATTTAACAAAAATAGTATATAATTAGAAAGCGTATACGAGCGTAGACGTGGCGGCCGCGCGGTCGCTCACGATATCTTATGCTTCACGAAACAAAGATATGTCGGAGGCTTCGTTCCGAAGATTCGCGTCGGCGACGAACCTTAACGGCAAAGGAGAAAATTTATGGGCAAAAAAATTGTTTGCTTGATAGCGGTTTTATGTATGGCTTTGGGCTTTACCGCTTGTTCGGGCAACACACTCGCAAACGGAGATAAGGGAACCGATATGAAAGGCGGTTTCGTTGCTTCCACAAACGGTTACGTATATTTTATCAACGGCGTCGAGAGTTACTCCACGACTTATAAAACGGGGAAAGTTACGAAAGGCGCTCTTATGAGAGTGAAAAAAGACAAACTTGCGGCAGGTGACGCCGCGTACGAAACGGTCGTTTCCAAACTTATCGTTTCCGACGATAAAACCGCGGGGTTCTACATCAACGGAGAATACGTTTATTACGCTGTTCCGTCCACCGAGAACAACAAAAAAGGCGAAACGAAGAACGACCAGCTTCTTTTCTTCAGAACGAAACTCGACGCTTCCGAAACTTCCGCAAAAATCGCGGATAAAGATTTCTCGCACGACGCAAAGTTCAGATTCATCGCTTCGGGCGACAGCGTTTACCTTGCGGTTTACAGCACGAACCTTTACGTTTACGACGCGATATCCGGCAAGGAAGTTTTTAACACCGAAAGCACCACTTACGCCGACAAGGGTAACGATGCGAAGAGAGGCTCGGTTAAGGAAGTTATGTTCGACGAAGATAACGCCGCCTCCTGCATTTATTACACTTACAACCCCATCGACGTCAAACGTTGGCAGGACGACGAAAACGCCACCGCAGAAAGTTATTACGATATTTACAAAGTAACTTTGGACGGAGGAAAAGCGACCGAGAAGAAGGTTGTTTCCGGCGTCGGTATCGTTAACGACGAAACCGTCACGGGCGAACTTATCGGTCTTACGTTCGATCTTTTAAGACATAAAGACGGCAAACTTTATTACACCGAAACGACTCTTAACACGGCTATCGGCTCGGTTAAATACAACGTCCTTACCGATGCGGACGACAAGACGGAAACTCTTACGTATGCAACGACCAAGACGACCGCCGCTTTCGCGGATACCGTTCTGTTCTACAACGAAGGCGAAAACCTCGTAACTATTTACGTCGATTCTTCGCTCGGTCTTGTCAAATTCGATTATAAGAAAGCCGCCGACACGACTTCGGGATCGGATTTCGGTGTGGTTGCCGTTTCCGACGAGGAAGCGCTCAAAACCGCAACGCTTAAATTCATCTCGCATGAAGGCGACGTTGATTTCCTCTATTATACGAATTCCGACGGCAACTATTATAAAATAAATCTCACCGCGCTTTTAAAAGGCGAAAAAGCCGAGGCTCTGAGAATAAACACCCTTTCGCTCAACACTTCCTGGTATACTCCCGAAGTCGTGAACGCGAACGGTAAATATTTCTTCCTTTGCGTATATTCCGATTCCGCCTATAAGTCTTACGTTTACGCGATCGATATGGCAGAAATCGCAAACGGAGTTAAAGCGGTTAAAGAAGAAAAGGGCGACGATTTTGCCGAAAGCGATTATTATTCTTACAACAAGAAGAAAGACGAAGATAAAGTGAAAATCGGAACGCGTCTCGGCGTTATGTCCGAAAAGGACGCCGAAACCGAAAGTTCCACGGCGAAATAATTCAACGTACCACCGCGGGGTTGTCTTAACGGCAACCCCGTAACTATATAAAACGCCGGGAATGATTTTAAACGCCTGCGGCAGAACAATAATATAAAAAGGTTAAAGGAGATAAATGTTACAGGTAAGCGGAGTAAGTCTGCAATTCGGCAGCAGGAAGTTATTTGAGGACGTGAACATAAAGTTCACCAAAGGAAACTGTTACGGAATTATCGGCGCGAACGGCGCGGGCAAATCCACTTTTTTGAAGATTCTTTCGGGCGAACTCGACACGCAGAAAGGAGAAGTTACACTCGATAAAAACGAGCGTATGTCCGTTTTGAAACAGGATCAGAACGCTTATAACGACGAAACCGTTTTAAGAACGGTTATGCTCGGGCATAAAAGACTCGTGGAAGTCATGGACGAAAAGGACGCGTTATATGCAAAAGAGGACTTTACCGACGAGGACGGAATAAAAGCCGGCGAACTCGAAACGGAGTTTGCGGAACTCGGCGGCTGGGACGCGGAAAGCGACGCGGAAAAACTTCTCAATGCGCTTGAAATTCCCGCAGAGCATTTTTACGCGCCTATGGGCGAACTCGACGGCAAGGAGAAAGTCAAAATTCTTCTCGCGCAGGCTCTTTTCGGCAACCCGGACGTGCTTATTCTCGACGAGCCGACCAACAACCTCGACATAAAAACCACGGAATGGCTCGAGAACTTTCTCATCGACTTCGAGAATACTATTATTATAGTGTCGCACAACAGATATTTTCTCAACAAGGTCTGCACTTACATCTGCGACGTCGATTTCGGGAAGATCAACGTTTATTTCGGAAACTACGATTTCTGGTATAAAACGAGCCAACTCATCGCAAGGCAGCAGAGAGAGCAGAACAAGAAAGCGGAACAGCGCGCCAAGGAATTGAAGGAATTTATCGCGAGGTTCTCTGCGAACGCCTCAAAGTCCAAGCAAGCCACCGCGAGAAAAAAGGAACTTGAAAACCTTACGATAAACGATATCAAGGTTTCTTCGAGAAAATATCCTTATATCAATTTCAAATACGACAGGGAAATCGGCAACGATATTCTTTTCGTCGAAAATCTTACCAAGGAAGGGTATTTCGAAAACCTTTCGTTCACGGTCAACCGCGACGAAAAAATCGGTATCGTCGGCAAAAACAGCAAGGCGATAACGATGCTTTACGATATTTTAACGGGTAACGAAACGGCTACGAGCGGCTATTTTAAATGGGGCAAAACGATTATCCCCACCTATTTGCCGCAGAATAACGACAGTTATTTCGTCGGGTGCGATCTCAATCTTGTAGACTGGCTTTCGAGATTTTCTTACGACCACTACGAGGAATTTGTGAGAGGATGGCTCGGCAGAATGCTTTTCTCCGGCGAGGAATCGCAAAAGAAAGCGTCCGTTATTTCCGGTGGCGAAAGAGTCAGATGTATGCTTGCGAAGATGATGCTCGAGGGCGGTAACTTTATGATCCTTGACGAGCCTACCAACCACCTCGACCTCGAATCGATAACATCTTTGAACGACGGACTCGAAAACTTCAAAGGTTGCGTTCTTATGACCAGTCAGGACCGCGAACTTATGAACACCGTCTGCAATCGCATTATCGAAATCGACGGAGGAAAGGTTTATGACAGACCGGTTAATTACGACGCTTATCTCGAAGAGAGAGTTATTAAATAATTCCGTTCGTCAGCGGCCGGTATTGGTTTTGTCCGACGCGGAACAATCTTAAAAAATGCCTCTATAAGCCGATTATCAGGCAAAAAACGATTATCGGCTGAAAAACAGAAAAGGAGAATATATAATGAAAACTATTCTGGTTGCCGGCGGCGCGGGATATATTGGTTCCCACACCACTATAGAACTCATTGAAAACGGTTACGACGTAGTCATCGCGGATAACCTTTACAACAGTAAGGAAGAAGCGGTGAGAAGAGTGGAAAAAATTATCGGCAGAAGCGTGAAGTTTTACAAGGCGGACGTCTGCGATAAGGATGCCATGCGTAAAATTTTCAAGGAAAACGATATTTCCGCCGTCATAAATTTCGCAGGTTATAAAGCCGTGGGCGAATCGGTCCATAAACCCGTGGAATATTACGAAAACAACATAGGCGGAATGCTTGCGCTTATCGACGTTATGAGAGAATTCAACTGCAAAAATCTCGTATTTTCGTCGTCCGCGACGGTCTACGGAAATCCGCACACCGTTCCCATTACCGAAGATTTCCCCCTTTCCACGACTAATCCTTACGGTTCGACCAAACTTTTCATAGAGTATATTCTGAAAGACGTGGCGAAAGCCGATCCCGATTTCAATATAGCGATTCTTCGTTATTTCAATCCTATCGGCGCGCACCCGTCGGGGCTTATCGGTGAAGATCCGAACGGAATCCCGAACAATCTTTGCCCTTATATTACTAAAGTCGCCGTCGGAAAACTCAAAGAAGTTCACGTATTCGGTAACGATTATCCCACGAGGGACGGTACGGGCGTGAGAGATTACATTCACGTTGTGGACCTTGCGAAAGGTCACGTGCTTGCCGTAGATAAACTCTTTAAAAAACCTGGACTTTTCATCGTCAATCTCGGCACGGGCAAGGGGTACAGCGTCCTCGAGATGATAAAGGCGTTTTCCAAAGCCCTCGGCAGAGATATTCCTTACGTCATCGACCCGAGAAGACCGGGCGATATCCCCGAATGTTACGCCGATCCGTCGCTTGCGTATAAACTCATCGGGTTCAAAGCCGAAAAGACGCTCGACGATATGAGCAAAGACGCCTTGAATTGGCAGATGAAAAACCCCGACGGATATCCCGATTGATTTATTGCCACACAGCCTTTCCTGCGGGGAAGGCTTTTTGATTGATGAAAATGAACAAACTTAAAGAAATTCTGAAGAATATATTTTTGCCGAGGAATCTCACCTGTTCGTGTTGCGGAAGAGAGAGTTTCACGGGCGGGATTTTATGCGAAAAATGCCTTGAAAAGACACAGAGAAACGATGGATATATCTGCGAGCATTGCGGAGTTAAAACGCTTTTGCCCGAGGCTTACTGCGATCGTTGCAGAAATAAACTCACGTCTTTCGATAAGGCGAGGAGCGTTTATCTTTACGGAGAAGTCACCGCAATGCTCGTTCAGAAACTGAAATACGGCGGCGAAAAATATCTCGCGGAAGAATTCGCGAAAGAAATTTATAAACTTTTCGTTTCGTCCGTTACTCACGCCGACGGGATAGTCTGCGTGCCTATGAGCGAAAAGAGGGAGAAATCGAGAGGGTATAATCAAAGTAAACTCATCGCGGAAAAGGTTGCGGAACTTTCGGGCGCGCCCTTTCTCGACGTGACCGTGAAGAAGAAAGAAACGGAATCTCAGGTCGGCAAAACTTATAAAGAGAGGCGCAGGAATCTTGACGGAAGTTTCGGCGTTAAAAACAAATCGCTCGTCAAAGATAAGAGAATAGTCATCGTTGACGACGTTTCCACAACCGGCACGACGGCGGACGTTCTTGCCGCCGCGTTGAAAAACGCGGGCGCGGCGGAAGTGTTTGCGTTGACTTACGCCTCGGTCGAAAAGAAAACCGACGTTTCGCAAGGCTTCGGCGACGAAGAATCGCTCGCGGAGCGTGACAATGAGGATAACGTTCCGTTGGATTCCGTAACAATGTGATTGGGATAAAAACAACCGATTAATCGACTTATAGCCGCATTTTTATTTAAAAAAGCGATTTCAGGCGGCTGTCCGTAGTAAAAACCGGGAATATAAACGACAATAAAAAATGTGGTAAAAATATGAAAAATAGAGGATTTTTAACGAAATCCCTTTCAAATATATTGTAAATTTAAATTAAATATAGTAAAATATTCAAGATAACAATTAACCGTGATTTGCGGCGCGAGCCGCCGGACGGTAGCGGAGAGTTAGGAGATATATAGGAATATATGGGACTTATCAGTTACATTCTTAGCAGCGATTCCAGAAGGAGTCTGAAGAAAATCGACTCGCAGGCGGATAAAATTCTTGCGCTTGCGCCGAAATACGAGGGGATGACGGACGCCGAATTAAAGAACCAGACCGACGTTTTGAAAGGTCGGCTTAAAAACGGCGAAACGCTCGACCAGATTATGTACGACGCGTTCGCCGTCGTGAGAGAAGCGGCGTACAGGGTTCTGCACATGCGTCATTACAAAGTTCAGTTGATGGGCGGTATATGCGTGCATCAGGGCAGAGTTGCGGAGTTGAAAACAGGCGAAGGTAAAACCCTTATGGCAACGCTTCCCGCTTACCTCAACGCGCTCGGCGAAAAGGGAGTGCATATCGTTACGGTCAACGATTATCTTGCAAAACGTGACGCGGAATGGATGGGTAAGGTTTATAGATTCCTGGGGCTGACCGTCGGCGTGAACGTTCACGATATGACGGACGACCAGAAGCGCGCCGCTTATAACTGCGACATTACTTACGGTACAAACAACGAGTTCGGTTTCGACTATCTGAGAGATAACCTCAAAGTGAGGCTCGCGGACATGGTTCAGAGAGAACTCAACTTCGCCATCGTCGACGAAGTGGATTCCATTCTTATCGACGAAGCGAGAACGCCCCTTATCATTTCCGGCAGAGGCGAAAAATCGTCCGACCTTTACGTTGAATGTAACCGTTTCGTCAAAACGCTCAGGGCGGACGAAGATTACGTTGTTGACGTTGAAGATAAATCGGTTCAGATAACCGAGCAGGGCGCGAGAAAAGCCGAGAGTTTCTTCGGTATCGAAAATCTTGCCGATATCGAAAACGGCGATCTCAACCACCACATTCAGCAGGCGTTGAAAGCGCATTTCATTTTCAAAAGAGATTCGGACTATCTCGTTTCGGACGGCGAAATCATAATCGTCGACGAATTTACCGGTCGTCTGATGATAGGCAGAAGATATTCCGAAGGCTTGCACCAGGCTATCGAAGCGAAAGAAAACGTTACGATCAGAAACGAAAACAAAACTTACGCGACGATAACGTTCCAGAACTATTTCCGTCTGTATCACAAACTTTCTGGTATGACGGGTACGGCGAAAACGGAAGAGGAAGAATTCAGAACTATTTACGGACTTGACGTTCTCGAAATCCCCACAAACAAACCCGTGCAGAGAATCGATATGCCCGACGTTATTTACTCCACGGAAAAGGGGAAAATCAAGGCTATCGTCAACACCATAATCGAGTGCCACGAAAAAGGACAACCCGTTCTCGTCGGTACGGTAACGGTTGAAAAATCGGAAGAGATTTCGAGATGGCTTCTTAAAAACAAAGTCAAGCACAACATTCTTAACGCGAAGAACCACAAAAAGGAAGCGGAGATTATCGCTCAGGCCGGTAAGAAAGGCGCGGTTACGATCGCCACGAACATGGCGGGCCGCGGAACGGATATCCTTCTCGGCGGTAACCCCGAATATCTTGCCAAGCAGGCTCTCGTAAAAGAAGGCGTTACGGACGACCTTATCGAACTCGCCACCTCTTACGTTCAGGACGTTTCCGACGAAGTTAAGGCTGTAAGACAGAAATATAACGAACTTTACGATGATTTCAAAAAGGAAACCGACAAGGAAAAAGAAGAAGTCATCGCGCTCGGCGGCTTGTTTATTCTCGGCACGGAAAGGCACGAATCCAGACGTATCGATAACCAGTTGCGCGGTCGAAGCGGCCGTCAGGGCGATCCCGGTTGTTCGCTGTTCTTCATTTCTCTCGAGGACGACCTCGCGAAACGCTTCGGCGGAGAAAGACTTAAAGCGATATATAATACGTTCAAGGTCGAAGAGGATACGCCGCTTCAGTCCAAAATGCTTTCCCGTTCCATAGAGAACGCGCAGAGAATGATCGAGGGCAGAAACTTCGGCATAAGAAAGCATATTATTCAGTACGACGACGTTATGAATATTCAGAGGACGGTTATGTACGGCGAAAGGATGAAGGTGCTTAAGGGCGAGGACGTTCATCAGGACGTACTGAATCTTATCCCGGATTTCGTGACGCAGATTATTACGCAGAACGCGAACAAGAATCAGTCGCCCTCGACGTGGGACGAGGAAAAACTCAACAAGGCTCTCGAGGACAGAGCGTTGCCTAAGGATACCGCTTACGTCACCCGCGAGATGCTCGAAAACTGGGATTATGACTATCTCGTTTCGCAGATTATAAACAAGGTTATCGAGTGTTACGAAAAGAAGATCGAAGAATACAGGGAAGAAGGCATCGATTACAACGAATTCGAAAGGTTTATTTTCCTTAAAGTCGTAGATAACAAGTGGATAGACCACATCGACGCGATGGACAGATTGAAACGCGGAATTTCGCTCAGAGGTTACGCGAACGAAGATCCCGTTATTGCGTATAAAAAGGAAGGTCTTGAAATGTTCGAGGAAATGACCGCAAGTATTCAGGAAGAAGTCGTGGCGTTGCTTCTTAAGTCGGAAATAAGAAAAGTTCCGCAGAAAGAAGAAAAGAAAGATCTCGTCGAGAACGGCGGAAGCCGGGGCGTGACTTCAAACGAACCCGTAGTCAGAGCGAAAACCGTCGGCAGAAACGATCCGTGTCCTTGCGGGAGCGGATTGAAGTTCAAAAACTGCTGCGGCAGAAATCAGCAATAATTTAAACGCGTTTTTAAATCGAACAGGTTTTTAAATCGAACACGTTTTTAAATCGAACACGTTTTAAAATCGGGCGTTGCGATGCCCGACAAACAATCGATATTAATCGCGACAAGCCGGGAATTTCCCCGGCTTGTTTTTTATTTGTAGTTGTATAAAAATCGGTGATAATCGACTTATAGATAGGTTTTTACGGTGTGATTGTGCGCGTATTACGACGGAAATTACCGAAAAGACGCCTTTTCGGTAATTAGCGACAAGGAATACGGCGCATAGGGTTTTCATAAAGTCGGTTGTGAATTTTACGACTCGAAAAGATTTTTTTCACCAAATTTTTTAGTTTTTTCCCGTTTAAAAAAAACGGATATTGTTGATTTTGAAACGAAAATATGCTAAAATAATATAAAAGGGCTTTCGTTTTAATTCCGTGGAAACATACGGAGAAGGCGAACGAAAACACCGGTGACGACGAAAAGAATCCCTAGGCATTGCATTCGTCATCACTAATTACCGAAAAGGCGCCTTTTTCGCCATTTTCCGCAACCGTTCGGGCGCAGTACGCCAAGTACAGCAACCCTCACGTTCGCAAAAAATCATCAAAAAATGCGCTCTTTTCGGTGCGAAGCATTTTTGCGGTTGAGAAACCGACCGCATTGCGGCTCGTTTAGGCAAGGCAAACGCCCGAAGTTGTACTTGCCGTACTACGAGCGGCGTTTAACGCCGCATAAATCGGTTTATCACCGCAAAAATAACTAGTGATAAGGAATGCAATGCCTAAGGAGAAATAGTTTGTTTAAGGTCTTTTACGGAAAACTTAAAGAATCGCTTATTTCGGTGCTGCCTGTGGCGTTGCTCGTAACGGTGCTGAACTTTACGCCGCTGATAAGCCTCACCGCGAGGGAAATAGTCGTTTTCATTATTTCGGCGGTTATGCTCGTCATAGGTATGGCTTTTTTCAACCTCGGCGCGGACATCGCGATGACGCCTATGGGCGACCATATCGGCGCGGGGCTTACCAGGTCAAAAAAAGTAGAGATTCTTATCGCCGTATGTTTTGTTATGGGTGTTTTCATCACCATTGCCGAGCCGGATCTTACGGTTCTCGCGACTCAGGTAAAAGATAAGATAGATCCCGTTTTGCTGACCGTTACGGTCGGCGTGGGCGTAGGGCTTTTCCTCGTCATATCCGTCGTTAGAATGATTAAAGGGACGCCGCTTTCCCATATTCTTATCTTCTTTTATATGTGTCTTTTCGCGTTCGGCTCGTTGCTCGTTATCGGTAACGAAGAGTTTCTCGCTCTCGCGTTCGATTCCGGCGGCGTTACGACGGGGCCTATAACCGTTCCCTTCATAATGGCTCTCGGCGTGGGTATCGCAGGCACTCTCGGCGGAAAAAAATCGAGCGAAAACAGTTTCGGTCTGGTTGCGCTGTGTTCCATAGGTCCTATGCTTGCCGTTATGATTCTCGGCATATTCTCCAAGGGCGACATGGTTTACGAAATTCCCGATTATTCCATCGCCGCGGATTTCGGCGGCGCGCTTTTGTCCGCGCTGCTCACCGTATCCAAAGAGGTCGGAATTGCGATCGGGCTTATCGTTGGATTTTTCATCGCGCTTGATCTGATTTTTCTTAAACTGCCGCTCAAAAAACTCAAAATAATCGGCGGCGGCGTTATTTACACGTTTATAGGGCTTTTGATTTTCCTTACGGCGGCGCAGATAGGCTTTATGCCGATAGGATATAAAATAGGTTGCGAACTTGCCGCGGGCGATAATTTCGTCCTCGTAATAGTCGGATTCGTTCTCGGCGCGCTCGTCGTTATGGCGGAGCCTGCGGTTCACGTTCTTACAAAACAGGTCGACGAAATCACTTCGGGCGGAATAACCAAACGTTCGATGCTTATCGCGCTTTGCCTCGGCGTGGGAATATCCATAGGTCTTTCGATGCTGAGGATTGTTCTCGGATTCAATATTTTATATTATCTCGTGCCGGGTTATCTCGTTTCGATAGGGCTTGCGTTCTTCGTTCCCGGCATTTACACGGCTATCGCGTTCGACTCCGGCGGCGTCGCGAGCGGACCGTTGACCTCGAGTTTCATTCTTCCGCTGGCAATCGGCGCGTGTTACACGTTGTCCGGGGCGTCGAAAGTTTTAACAGACGCGTTCGGGATAGTCGCCATGGTTGCGATGACTCCGCTTATCACGATTCAACTTCTCGGTTTCAAAGCCGTGATACAAAAGAAGATCAGAAAGAGCATTGCGATGAAACGTATTCTGAGTTACGACGATGAATACATTATTAATTTCGACGTGTAAAAGCGGGGCGGGATATGAAAGATAAATTAAAAAACAAAGTTGCGGAAGTGCGAGCCGAAATAAGTCAGAAACAGGAAAGCAGGATACCTAAAGCGCCTGCCAACCTCGTTCTGATCGTTACCATCGTGAACAGAAACAAAGCCGATTTCTATATGGATTTCATGCAGTCGTTCGAGATCAATATGCAAACGGCGGTCGGCGCGCACGGCACGGAAATAACGGACGCGGGCAAATACTCGGGTTCGGCTTACACGGAAAAGGCTGTGCTTATCGGCGTTGCGAGAGAGGACAGAAAAAAGGATGTTCTCGAGGCTTTGCAGGATAAGTTCGATACCGTTCGCGGCGGGGGCGGAATTGCGTATTCCGTGCCGCTTACAAGCGTTATCGGAGTTGCGATTTACGGATTTTTAAGTAATCAGTTGAGGTGACGGAAATGACGGAATTTAAACACGAAGTGATTTTATGTATCATAAACAGCGGCTTTTCGGACGCGGTTATGGACGCGGCGCGCGAACTCGGCGCGGGTGGCGGAACGGTTATCAACGCAAGGGGAACGGCTGCTCCCGAAGCGGAAAAGTTGTTCAACATTACCATTCAGCCCGAAAAAGAGATCGTTATGATTGTCGTCAAAAAGGAAATCAAGGACGACGTTCTGCGCGCTCTTTATAAAAAGGTCGGGCTTGAAACGCCGGGGCAGGGCATTGCTTTCAGTTTGCCTGTTACCGACGTTGCCGGAATCAAAGATTGATTTTTACAAATGAAACGCCCCGCGGTTGCTTGTGGCAACCGCGGGGCGTATTACGTGTTGTTTAGTTTCAGGTTGTGTCGTCCGGTTTATTCCGCCGTAACGTTAACCTTGATTTTTGCGGAAACGTCCGGGAGGAATTTTATTTCCACCGTATAGACGCCCGGCGTTTTGATCGGTTCTTTCAGAACGATTTTCTTCTTGTCGATTTCGTGACCTGCTTCGGAAAGTCTTTCCGCAATCTCTTTAGAAGTCACGCTGCCGAAAATCTTTCCGTTTTCTCCGCATTTAACGGCGCACTTAACTTCGGAATCCTTGATTTTTGCGGCGAGTTCTTTCCATTTTTTGATTTCCTCGGCTTTGTGGAATTCTTCCGCTTTGAGTTTATTTTTGACGGCGTTCACTTCCGTACTCGTTGCTTCGATGGCTAATTTTTTCTTTAAAAGACAGTTTCTTGCGTAACCGTCGCTCACTTCGACAACGTCGTTCTTTTTGCCCGTACCTTTAACGTCTGCAAGTAAAATAACTTTCATTGTTCGAGCCTCCTCGATATTCTTTTCTATTATATTAGCACTTTTCGCGATAAAAATCAACCTTATTCCTGCTTATTCCCGCCGCATATTATTTTAATCGCAAAAAAAGGTTGCGAACTATGCCGCAACCTTTTAATATCCGCAATTCTTCCGGGCGATTATTTAAGTTGTTTGAAACCGTCCGATTGTTTCGGTTTTACTGCGGACGGGGATATTCCGACTTCCACGTTGTCGGTATCGCGCGGGGAAAGCGCGGGAATGGGATGCTCCGAAACCTGAAAACGGTAATCCTTTCCGTGTTTTTTGATGTAGTCGGTAATGACTTTGTGCGAAGGATTTTCCTTTATCGGCGAATTGAAATTTGCGTTATAGACGAAATACCTATCGTCCTCCGGAAGCGCGTCTATAGGTCGATAATCGGCAAGTTTTCCGGTGTATTGAACGGTTGAATCGAGGATTGAACGGACGTAATCGACGTTCTCTTTAAGTTCGAGCGGCTCGGGGAATTCCGGCTTCGGGATAACGTCCGTATAGTCTTTTTTGTCGTATTTTTTCAGCAGTCCCGCTGCCGCATGCAGGTGCGAAAGTTCGTTTTCAAACTGGTATTCCCAGATTTTTTTCATTCGCTCGTCGGTTTCGGTCATATAATTCGACCAGTAGACGTAACACTCGACGTATTCGTGCATAAGCGTACATTCGAACGGATCGCAATTCGGGTCGATGAGCGAACCGTATTGAGTTACGTGTTCTTCTTCCACGAGGCAGATTTCTTCGTAAAGCCGCTTGCCGCCCTCCGTTTTGTAATGCGCGCCGACGTTCATATAGAAATTCATCGTCTGCTGTTCCGCGGCGGTTATTATCATCGTGTTAAGGACGGTCTGAATGTTGTTTTTCTTCGCGGAAATGCAGTCCTTAACGTTGTCGTAAGGGTGGCGATGGTGGGCGACGGTCGGACGACCGGGCATAATTTCGGTGTATTTTCCCACGAGTTTTTCGGCGTGAATTCCGTAGTCCGCGTCGAGAAGGTCGGCGTATCTGTATAAGTGGTCGAAGTCTTCCAGAAGGGCGAAATCCAACGCTTTTTTAACGTTGAAATTCTTTTCTCGCTTAGCCATGCCGGCGGTGAGGTCAACGGCGAGTTGCTCGTAAGCGATGGTCGTTTCGAGAATCGATTCGTCGGCGGGCTTCAACTGCGCGAGGTACTGTTGCTGCTGTTTTTCCAGAAAGCGGACGAGCGAAATTTTCCTTTTCAGGTCGAGGTCATCCGTGTGGCGCAACATCTGATGAGAGTGCCAGTTGGCTTCGTATTCCGCGCCGCACGCGAGAATGATTCTCGTTTTCGTGTACGGACTCGTTTCGTTTTTGTCGTACTGCTTAGGGTAAAGTTTTTCGATAGAAGAGAGATATTCTTCCGGTTTCTTTGCTTTTTCTTTGAACGGATTCATAACAATTAACTCCTTTTTCGTTCTTTTCGGGCGTTTGCCGTTTTGATTTTTGCCAAAAGAATTTAATTTTATACAATATTTCCGAGCCTGCCGTATTAAATTGACACAACTTGTCCGAAATGCTATAATCTGCCTATGAAATATGCTGTTATAACGGACGTTCATTCAAACGTTTTCGCGCTTGAAGCCGCCTTGAAAAAGATCGACGAATTGCGTCCGGATAAAATAATCTGCCTCGGCGATATCGTGGGGAACGGGTTTTATCCCGAAGAAACCGTTTCGCTTCTTCGCGCGCGGAAAGACGTGGCTTGCGTTAAGGGTAATCACGATATCTTCGTCACGATGGATTTGAAAAACTTTTCCCGGAGCGACACGCGGCTGAAAAATTTCCGCTGGCAACAAAAGGCGTTAAGTTCCGCTTCGCGTAAGTTTTTGAAAGAACTTCCGATGACGTTGCGTTTTTCGGACGGCGCGTTTTCCGTCGTCGCGTTTCATTATCCGATGACGCCCAAGGGCAGATTCAAGGATATGAAATATCTCCCGTCAAACGACGATCTGCGTCGGCTTTTCGGCGATCAGCAAGGCGATATTTTTCTGTTCGGTCATGAGCATACCGGCTCGCTGGACTTTCTCGACGGAAAATACTATCTCAATTTCGGCACGCTCGGCAACTTTTTCGAAAAGGACAAAGCAAGGTTCGGGCTTCTCGAAATAAACGGCGATAAAGTAGCCTATAAGTTGATTAACGCCGAATATGACGACTCAACGGCTCGCATATCGACGGAAAAACTCAACAAAATATTGAACGATAATTAAATAATTAAGGAAATGTAAAATGAGCGCAGAATTGTTACAAGGAACGAAAATATGGCTCGGCGACGTTAACGCCGTCGATTCTTACGTTGATTTCAAAGGCGTTTTCTCCATGGCGGGAAAGGGAAAACGGGGGAAGAAAGTTCTTCTCAGAATTTCCTGCGACAGCAATTATTCCGCTTATATCAACGGCAAATTGGTCGGGTTTGCGCAGTGCGCCGATTATCCGCATTACAGAAATTACGACGAAATCGACGTGACCGGTTTTTGCCGCAAGGACGAAAACGTTTTCACCGCGACGGTGTGGCATTACGGCGTTGACAGTCAGACCTACGTGAACGCGGACGCGTATCTTCTTTTCGATATCGTCTGTGACGGCGAAACGCTGCTGAAAAGCGACAAGACAATCGGCGCGAGAGTGAACGCGCGCTATCTCAACGGCTACGCGAAGATGATCACGCCCCAACTCGGGATAAGTTTTTTGTATAACGCAAACGAAAAATGCGGCGGGTTTGAATCGAGTGAAGAGCACGGATTCGGCGAAGCGCATAAAAGAGAGCGCGGAATCTGCAAAATGAAAGCGCGCGGCGCGAAAGCCGAAGTTAAAAAAACGAAAGGCGGTTATCTCGTCGATTTCAAAAAGGAAACCGTCGGGTTTCTGACTTTTGATTTCAAAAGCGAAACCGAACAGAAGATAACCGTTTCATACGGCGAAAGACTTTTGCCCGACGGCAACGTGCAGAGGTTTCTCGAGGGGAGAGATTTCAGCGCGGAGTACGTTGCGAAAAAAGGCGAAAACCGTTACGTAAACACGTTCCGCAGGATCGCCGGCAGATATCTTTTCGTGGAAACCGAAAATCCGATCGATTGGGGTTATATCGGCGTTCGCGAGGTGTATTATCCTATTGACGAAATCCGCAGAAAATTCGACGATCCCCTTTTGCAGAAGATTTACGACGTTTCCGTTTACACCGTCAGATGTTGTATGCACGAGCATTACGAGGATTGCCCATGGAGAGAGCAGGCTCTTTACGCCATGGACAGCCGCAATCAGATGCTCTGCAATTATTACACGTACAAAAAGACGATTTATCAGCGCGAAAATCTCGTTCTGATGAGCAAGGGGCTCAGAGAGGACGGGCTTCTGAGTCTGTGCTTCCCCGCCGGCGTCGATTATCCCATCCCCTTCTTTTCGCTTGCTTATATCATGCAGACGTATGAGTACGTCAAATATACCGGAGATAAAACGTTGCTTGACGAAACCGGTGTAACGCTCGATAAAATCATGAGCGTGTTTTTGTCGAGAATCGACGATAATCGGCTTATAGCCCAACTTCCCGCGCCTTATTGGAACTTTTACGAGTGGGCGGAGGACAGCGCGAACGACGATCAGTTGAGCAAAGCCCCGCGAGATTATCTGCCGAAAGTTTACGATCTGACGCTTAACTGTATGTTTATTTACGCGGCGAAAATGTATAACGAACTCAGGGGCAAAAACATTGAAACGGATGGTATGAAAAAGGCTGTCCGCGAAACGCTTTACGTTCCCGGAAAGGACGCTTTCAGGCTCAGCAACCTTTCCGAAAAAATGTCCGTTCTGGGCAATTCGCTTGCGGTTCTTGCGGGCGTCGGCGACGAAAAAACGGTTGACGCGATCGTTCGCGGCGACGGAATGATCCCCGTAACTCTTTCGATGAATGCGTTCAAGTACGATTCGCTTCTGCTTTTCGGCGACAAATATAAGCAATACATTATCGACGACATAAAAACGAAATACAAAAAAATGCTCGACGACGGCGCGACTACGTTCTGGGAAACGGAACTCGGCGCGGACGATTTCGGCGGGGCGGGGAGCTTGTGTCACGGCTGGTCGGCGATTCCGATTTACTACCTGAGCGTTCTTTCCGAAAACAAAATCGTCGGATAAAATTCCGCTCAGGTTGCAATCGCCTTTAACAAAACTAAACGTAATCGTTTTATTTAACATAATCGATTAACCGCTCCGGGAGGACTGGAAGTCTTTCCGGAGTTTTTTCACGCTTTAATTTCACTTCTTTTTTCGCGTTTTAATTTCACTTCTTTTTCGCGTCGTTATTTTACTTCTTTTTTTCCGTCGTTATTTTATTTCGGGAAACTGCGACATATAATAAAGCAGGATAATGAAACGGGATTATATTCCTTATGAAACTCATCGGAAAAATCGTCGCCTTTTTAACGTGCGCGGCGGCAATAATTTCCACGTCGTTTGTGGCGTACCCCGCAACCTCTGGGAAAACTGAAGCCCCCGTCGTCCCGGGAGAATATAAAACGGCGCTTACGCTCTGGCATATCGATTCGTTCGAGGGCGGGGTCGGTTCGAGAGCCGATTTTTTAAGTTCGTCGCTCAGCGGAATGCGTGACGACGGAATAGTCGTTCTCGTCAAAACCCATACGACGGAGAGTATGAACGAAGCGATTTTCAAAGGCGAGTTGCCCGACCTTGTTTCGCTCGGTCCGGGTTGCGGAACTGCGATGAAATTTGCGAGGGAAATGCCTTTCGCGTCGTTTGCCGGCAGCGAAAAGCGCGGGAGATATTACGCCGCGCCCTGGTGTTTCGGCGGTTATTATCTTATTGCAAAAACCGATGATAATCGACTTATAGAGGGGTTTAAAGAGAGTAATCGAGATAAGATAGTCGAAAAAATCATCGTTTCGCAAGGTGAAAACACGTTGCCGACGCTCGCTTTAAAAGTCGCCGGGGTGACTGCAAAATCCGCGGAGTATTATCCGCCTTACGACGCTTACGCGGAATTTATCGGAAGGAAAAACGTTGTTCTGCTCGGTACGCAAAGGGATCTGAAACGCCTTGAAAAACGCGGAGTCGGATTTTCCGCCGTTCCGTTGCAGGGTTTTTGCGACCTCGCGCAGTATATCGCGATAACGACTAAGTCCGACGAGAAATTCTCGTTCTGCCTTAAAGCGGTCGAGCGCCTGCTCGGCGAAAAAACGCAGGAAAAACTCGGCAGAATCGGAATGATGCGAACGGACGGAAAGGCGGACGACGGCGATTTTTTCGGTTATGATTTTTTCAAAAACGAGTTCGCGGGCAGCGTTTTTTTAAGCGGCGAAATAATACGTTCCGCGCAGGCGGAACTGAAAAACAGCGAATCGGACCTTAAAATTTCCGAAAACGTCAAAAACGGTCTAAAACGCTTGTAATAATGGATAAAATATAGTAAAATAGGAGTAGCGAAATGTCATATTGCGCTTTGATAAAAGAAATTTCCGGGCAGTGCGGGGTCCGCTTCGAATTAAATTACCCGGCAGGACTTAAAACCACTTATGGAACGGGCGGAAACGCGGACGGCGCGTTCTTCCCGGAAACCGCGGAGCAGGCAAAAAAACTCGTCGGACTTCTTCGCGGGGCGGCCGTGCCGTACGTTTATCTCGGCGCAGGGTCGAACGTTCTCGTTTCGGATGAGGGTTTTTCGGGCGCGGTTATTTATTCCTGCGGATTCAAAGGTCTGTCCGTCGGCGGAAAAACCATCGTTGCGGGCGCGGGAGAGGAACTCAAAGACCTTATAAAAGCGGCGTTATATTCTTCGCTCGGCGGACTTGAGTTTTTAAGCGGAATTCCGGCAACGGTCGGCGGGGCGATCGCGCAGAATGCGGGCTGTTTCGGCAAAAATATCGGCGATTACGTTTCTTACGTAGTCACGGCGGAGGGGATTTATCCGCAAAAGGATTGCGGTTTCGATTACAGAACCAGCGTTTTCAAAACGAGAAAAGAACTTATAGTTTCGGCGTGTTTCAATCTCGAAAACGTCGAATTCGACGAATCGCAGGAGAAAATCGACAAATTTCTCAAACTCCGCGCAAAAAAGAACCCGGGCGGGAGATCGTGCGGTTGCGTTTTTAAAAACGACGGTTATTTTGCCGGGAAAATCATAGAGCAGGCGGGGCTGAAAGGTCTTGCCGTCGGCGGGGCGCGGGTTTCCGAAAAACACGCCAACTTCATCGTCGCGGACAAAAACGCGACGAGCGGCGATATCGCGGGGCTGATTAACAGGATAAAAAAAGAAGTGAAGGAACGGATCGGGGCAGATCTTTCCGAAGAACTCGAATACATAGGAACATATAATGATCGACAATGAAGAAAAATTGAAAATATGCTACGATCTGCATACGCACACCACGTACAGTCACGGCAAGGGGAGTATTTTCGAGAACGCGGCAAGCGCAAAGGAAAAGGGGCTTAAAGGGATAGCGATAACCGATCACGGATTTTCGCATCCGGCTTTCGGTATGCGCCGTAAATATCTGGATAAAATGCGCGCGGAATGCGCCGCCGCTTCGGAGCAATACGGAGTAGACGTCCTTCTGGGGATAGAGTCCAACCTTCGCGGAGAGGAAGGCACGATAGACGTCAAGCCGTCCGACTACGAAAAACTTGACGTAATTCTCGCCGGCGTGCATCGGTTTATTTATTACAAGAGTTTCAAGGACCTCGCCTGGCTTTGGTGGGCAAATATTTTCGACAGCGTTTTTCACAAAGAACCGTCGGACAGGCTCGTCAGATTCAATACGAATTGTTACGTAAACGCGATAAAAAACAACCCTGTCGACGTTATAACTCACGTCGGTTATCTTTGTTTTTGCGACCCGGTAGAGGTCGCCAAGGCCGCCGCGGATTACGGCACTTATATCGAAATAAACACCAAAAAGACTCATCTGACGGACGATCAGTGGCGTAAAGTAATCGAAACGGGCGTTAAGTTCGTCGTGGACAGCGACGCGCACTCTGTGGACAGAATAGGCGACAATAAATTATTCCTCGAAACGGCGGAAAGAGTGAACTTTCCGCTCGACAGGATAATGAATATCGACGGAAGAATTCCCGAACTGCGTTTCAGCCGATACAAGAAAGAACACGGAATCGGCTGAAAAGCGAAACGCCGTAAAAAACGAAACGTTTCAAAAAAAGCGTAAAGACGCAACGAAGAAGATAAAATGTCTAAACACAATTTTTCCGAAAAACTGAAAGCGGAACTTCTGAACGTAAAATTTAAAAACGCTGCGGAGAAAAGGGCTTGCCTTTCCGCTTACGTCCGCTCGTCCGGCACGATATGTTCCGAGGGCGGCGCGGTCGGTTTCGAACTCAATCCCGCGGGCGAAGCGGAAAAGAATTTTTTCGTTTCGATTATCCGTTCGCTTTATAACTTCGAGCCGCAGACGATAACTTCGGTCAGACGCGGAAAAATCACGCTTAAAGTTCTGGGCGGCAAGAGCGCGGAAATCCTTCTCGATCTCGGCATAATCGAAAAAGACGAGGAAGGAATCGCGCTGAAACTCGGCATAGACGAAAATCAGGTTACCGACGGCACGAGGGGCGCGTATTTGAGAGGTTTGTTTTTAGGCTCGGGGAGCGTTACCGTTCCCAACGCCGAAAGGACAAGCACCACGGGTTATCATCTCGAATTCGTTTTCGCCAACTACCAGACTGCCACGGATTTGTGCGAAGTCCTTTCCGAGGCGTATCTGATGCCGAGGCTTACGGACAGAAAGGAAACTTACGTCGTTTACTTCAAAACGATAGACGAAATTTCCGATCTTATGGCGATAATGGGCGCGGCGAAAGCCGTTCTCGACTTGTCGGAAATTGCCGTGGAAAAAGATATGAACAACGATATGAACAGAAAAATAAACTGCGAAATGTCGAATATGGTCAAACAGATGGACGCGTCGGTGAAGCAGATCCGCGCGATTAACAGAATAAGCGAAACGAAGGGGCTTAACTCGCTGCCGCTCCCGCTGAAACAGGTTGCGGAAGCAAGGCTTAAAAACAATAAAAGCACGTTGTCGGAACTTGCGGAAATTCTCGGAATTTCAAAGAGTTGTCTTAACCACAGGCTGAGAAAAATCGTCGAGATATCCGAAGAATTATAAGAGGCGGAACGCCGGCTGAACCCGTGCGGAACCGAAAAAACAAACAGATAAACAATCGAAGGTGAACGAATATGAAAAAAATTATTTTGACGGGCGACCGCCCGACGGGCAGGCTTCACGTGGGGCATTACGTCGGCTCGCTCTCGGAGAGAGTGAAAGTGCAGAACAACGGCGGCTACGACGATATGTACGTTATGATAGCCGACGCGCAGGCGTTGACCGACAACGCGGAAAATCCCGAAAAAGTCAGGCAGAACATCATCGAGGTCGCTCTCGATTATCTTTCCTGCGGGCTTTCTCCGGACAAGGTGAATATGTTCATTCAGTCGCAGGTTCCCGAACTTTGCGAACTTTCGTTTTACTATATGAATCTCGTCACCGTTTCGCGTTTGCAGAGAAACCCGACCGTTAAAAGCGAAATCCAGATGCGTAACTTTGAAACGAGCATCCCCGTCGGTTTTTTCACTTATCCCATAAGTCAGGCAGCGGATATAACGGCGTTCAAAGCAAATATCGTTCCCGTGGGAGAGGACCAACTCCCGATGATCGAACAAACCAAAGAAATCGTGCGCAAGTTCAACTCCGTTTACGGCGAAACGCTCGTCGAACCGGAGGCTGTTCTGCCGCAGAGAAAGGCTTGCCTTCGTCTGCCGGGAACGGACGGAAAAGCGAAGATGAGCAAATCGCTCGGCAATTGCATTTACCTTGCGGACAGCGCGGATGACGTAAAAAAGAAAATAATGAGCATGTACACCGATCCCGACCATATCAAAGTTACCGACCCCGGCAAACTCGAGGGCAACGCGGTGTTCACTTATCTCGACGCTTTCGCCACGGACGAACATTTCAAGGCGTTTTTGCCCGATTATTCTAATCTCGACGAATTGAAGGCTCATTACACGAGGGGCGGCTTGGGTGATATGAAAGTCAAGAGATTTCTCAACGACGTTCTCCAGTCAATCCTCGAACCGATCAGAGAGAGAAGAAAAATTTACGAAAAGGATATCCCGGCCGTTTATGAAATTCTCCGTCGCGGCAGCGAAAAAGCGGAGCGCGCGGCGGCGGTTACTCTTGCGGAAGTAAAGTCCGCTATGAAGATCGATTATTTTTCGGACGAAGAACTTATAAAAGTTCAGCAGGAAAAATATTCGGTATAACATGCTGAAAGTTCTGTCGGACGAAATTTTTCGTCCGACTATCGTCTTATATAAGGGTTTTCGTTGTTTAATGCGATTTTTCCGCCGGGGCGGCGGTTAAAAAGGCAATTTAAAAAACAATGTGAAATCCTTTTTTTTATTAAAAATCGATTGACATAGCGAAATCGATAATTTATACTTGAAGAACAAAACGTCGTATTTTTCAAATCCACGCGGCGTTGAACGGAGATAAGGTATGCGCAGAATCAAAAAACGTAATCTCAACACTATAATGATAAAACGCGACGCTTACGTCGGAAACGTTAAGGACGAAGAAGAAGTAATAGTCGAGGAAACCGTCGATATAACTCCCGAAAGAGTTACCATGGAAGAAAAAACGGAACCCGTTTGCGCAGACGTTGCGGCAGACGTTGAAAACTCCGTCGAAGAAGCCGAAACCGAAGCCGAAGCGGCCGAAGAAAAAGCGGAAGCCGATTTTGCCGAGGAAACCGTAGCGGAAGAAGTCGGAGAGGCTGACGTTGCCGAAAAGGTTGAGGTTGCCGAAGAAACCGCGCCTGCCGAAGAGGTTGAGGTCGCCGAAGAAACCACGCCTGCCGAAGAGGTTGAGGTCGCCGAAGAAACCGCGCCTGTCGAAGAGGTCAAATCCGTTGAAGAGCCTGTAGAAGAAGAGGCTGAATCGGTAGAAGAGCCTGTCGCCGAAGAGATTGCGGAAGAAACGGCAGAACCTGCGGAAGAAGTCGTCGAAGATACCGTTACGGTAACTCCCGACGAAGTGGTTTTCGATGAAGAAGAAAAACCCGTAGCCGAGTCCGAAGAGGCAGACGTTGAAGAATCCGTTCTGGAAAGCGAAGCGGGCGAATCCGCGGAAGAACCCGCAGAAGAGGAAGTCGTCGAAGATACCGTTACGATAACTTCCGACGAAGTGGTTTTCGATGAAGAAGAAAAACCCGTAGCCGAGTCCGAAGAAACTGACGTCGAGGAAGCCGTTCTGGAGGCGGAAGCCGAAGAAACCGAAACCACGGAAGCGGCGGAAGACACGGCCGATGCAGTCGAAGAAGTAACCGAAGAGGTTGAAGAAGTTCCGCTCGAAGCGAGCGAAGAAGAGTCGGAAGAAATTCTCGACGAAGAGGGTAGCCTTGACGGAACGGAAGAAGAGGTGAAAGAATTAGCGCAAGCCGAAGAAACGGAAGTAGGGGAAGTCGAAGAAACGGCTGAAAAAGTCGAAACCGAGGAAGTCGAAGAACCCGAAGCGGTCGAAGAAACGGCAACCGAAGAAACGGAAACCGCCGAAGAGGAAAAACCGGCTGAAAAAACCGAAAAAGAGGTCTTTAAACTTACTACGCCCGCAAATCAGGACGATATACTTTCCAGAATTTGCGTCAAGCGCGGCAGAAAACTGATTTACAGACCAAACGAAATCATTTTCAATTGCACGGCGGCGGTTACGGGAACGGATAAAAACAACGAAGAAGGCATAAAAATAAAGAGTATTCTCGACGAGGAAATTAAGCAGGGCGTAAAACTCGGATACATAGATAAATACGACGGACTTAAAATGAGCGAGATAAAAGAAGAATACGAAAACGACGTCGTTTACGAATACGCGGAACAGGAGTTCAAACGCGTAGGTCTTGTTCTCGACGGCGAAAAGGTCAAAGTTTACGTTTACGACTGGGATATGAAGGCGTTGCACCACATTGGTTTCGTCGATCAGGCAAACGTCGCGGACCTTAAGCCTTATCTCGAAGATAAAGAAAAATACAGTTTCGACGTCTGCGGGCTTATCACGGGCGGCAAGTTCAGAAAAGTCATCAAAGACGAAGCGACGGGAAAAGTTACCGTCGAAAAAGGTAACGACGGCAAACTCGGCGTGGAACTCGATATCTCGGTTATAAACAGAAAAGATTAATAATAAATTTACGGATAAAATGCAGTCTGCGAAAGCAAACTGCATTTTTTAATATGATTGCGAAAGCAAACTGGATTTTTTAATGTAATTTTATTTAATCGGACCGTCAATCTTCCAGCCCGAGAAGATAATCCGAGGTTACGCCGAAAAATTTGGCGATAGAAATAACATAGGAGATCTTCGGCTCGTTCACGCCGTTTTCCCAGTTAGAGATAGCGGCGTCGGTAGTATTTATTTCTTTGGCAAGTTGTTTCATCGACAGTTTTTTATCCAGCCGCAATTCCCTCAGCCTTTGTGAAAATGTATCCATAAAAATTATTATACTAAGAAGACTTAGCAAAGTGCTTGACATTAAGAAATCTTAGTGGTAATATTTAGACCGAGGATAGTTTAAAGGTAAATTTTACGGAGAATATGGAGAAAGATTTATTTGAAGAAGTTGCTCGCGCGGCGGGATGCGAGTACATTTCGGATATGAAACTTAAAGCATATAACAACCGGGCTAAAAAAATTCTCGCCGAGTCGATTGTTTACAAGGATTATTCGCTCAGAGATCTGAGCGAAATTTATAAGTACGTTTACGGCGTAACCGTGGATTTTAAGAATTACGGCGACGTTGAAGCGGCTTTCCAAGTTATGAAATAAAGCAATAAAAAAAGACCTGTTTTGCAGGTCTTTTTTTTATGAAAATCGAGGTTAATCAAAACGAAATTCAAATTTTAGCGATGAAACGGGATTTTTTCGAGTTTCAGTAGGTTTTCTTTGTTTTTTATTCCGCCGCCGTAACCGGTTATCGCGCCGTGCGCGCCGAGCACTCTGTGGCAGGGAATGATTATACATATCGGGTTCGCCCCGACCGCGCCGCCAACCGCCCGGGCGGACATTCTTTTTATGCCGCGTTCTTTGGCGATTATCGTTGCCATCTCGCCGTAAGTCATCGTTTTTCCGTAGGGAATTTCCATCATTATTCCGGAAACCCTTTTTTGAAAAGGCGAGAGCGCGGACACGCATAAGTCGGGCGTGAAAGAGGGAATTTCGCCGCCGAAATATTCGTCCAGCCATTCTTTGGTTTTATCGAAAACGGGGAGAGAAGTTTCGTTTTCCGGCAGGGATAATTTCCGTATATCTTCCGAACCCGTGAAAAGAAGTCCGGTGAGTTTTTCTCCGTCCGAAATCATAACCATATCGTCGAATTCGTCGCTCGTTGCATAATTTTGTCTGTAAATCATACGCTGCACCTTTTTTATATAACTAAACGGCGTCCTAAAAAAGGACGCCGCCGGGTTAAGCAGATTTAATTACGCTCTTTCAACTTTGTTGCTCTTAAGGCAACGAGCGCAAACGTATTCAGAAGTAACGACGCCGTCGTTTACAACTCTGACTTTCTGAACGTTTGCATTGTAAGAACGCGGTGTCTTACGGTTACTGTGGCTGACTTTATTGCCGGATAATTTCGCTTTTCCGCAAACGCTGCAAACTCTCGACATACTGCACCTCCAAATGAGAATTGTTTAAAAATTAAGCATAGATACTATATCACAATAAAAAATAAAAAGCAACAAAATAACGTCGATTATTCAAAAAAAAGATAAAAAGCCGTCAAAAATAAAAAATCGACCGAAAAATCCTTGTAAAAAAAACGCATATATAGTATAATACCGATATAAAGGAGTGTAATATGCCAGTAACCACGTCAAATACTTACGGAAAAATTTCAATATCCGACGAGGCGATCGCCAAGGTTGCGGCCCATGCCGCTCTCGAATGTTACGGCATCGTTGAGATGGTTTCGAGAACGCTTAAGGACAGTGTTTCTCAACTCCTTAGGAGAGAGTCCGGTGGCAAGGGAGTTAAAGTAACTACCTCCGGCGACAGAATTTATATAGACGTATTTGTGATCATTAAATTCGGCGTTTCGATTTCCGCCGTTGCGGAATCGCTTAAAAAAGCCGTTAAATACAAAGTGGAACAGTTTACGGGTATGATCGTGGACACGGTCAACGTCAATATTCTCGGCGTAAAACTCTGACGACCGGGTTGACGTTCACGTTCTGCTTTTCTTGTTTTCGGAGGAATTAATTTAAATGCAAAAAACGATAAAGGGCGCGATGTTTGCCAAAATGGTTACGTCTGCGTCCAAATTTCTCGACTGTTCGAGAGATTATATAGACAGTCTTAACGTTTTCCCTGTGCCTGACGGCGATACGGGAACGAATATGAGTTTGACGATGCAGTCTGCGGTTAAGGAACTGAAGGCGTGCAAGAGCAATAATTTATCCGATTTGGCGGATAGCGTGTCGAGAGGCGCGCTTCGCGGGGCGAGAGGAAATTCGGGCGTTATTACGTCGCAGATTTTCAGAGGAATATGCGCCGTTCTCAAAGATTATAACGAAGTAGACACCAAAACTTTCGCGAAGGGACTGAAGAGCGCGACGGACATCGCTTACAGCGCGGTTTCAAAGCCCAAGGAAGGAACGATTCTCACCGTTTGCAGAATGATATCCGAACACGCTTCGTCTATTTGCGGAAAAACAAAAGACTTTGAAACGTTCTTCCAGGAGATACTTGCAAAGGGCGAGGAAGCCGTAAATTTAACGCCGACGCTTCTTCCCGTTCTCAAAAAAGCAGGCGTGGTCGATTCCGGCGGAATGGGACTTCTTACCATTTACAGAGGAATGTACAAGGCGCTTGTCGGGGAAGAAATCGAGGGCGCGCCCGTCGAAGAACCCGAAGTTAAAGCCGACAGTTCGATGGAACACGCCGATATTCTCAATTTAGGCACAATCGAATTCGGCTATTGTACTGAATTTTTCATCATCAACTTAAAAAAGAAAACCACGCTCGCAGATATCGACAAACTCAAGGAATATCTTATGACGATAGGCGATTGCGTTCTCGTTATAGGCGATCTCGAATTCGTCAAAGTTCACGTCCACACGAACAATCCCGGTCAGGCGTTGTCCAAAGCCCTTCAACTCGGCGAAATCGATAAGGTCAAAATCGAGAATATGCTCGAGGAAAACAGGGAACTTATCAAAAAATACGAAGCAGAGAAGAAAGAACTCGGAATGCTTTCCATCTGTTCGGGCGAAGGCATAGCCGCTATTTTCAAAGATATAAACGTAGACAGAGTTATCGAAGGCGGGCAGACGATGAATCCGTCCGCGCAGGATATCGCCGACGCTATAATCAAAATCAACGCGGAAAATATTTTCGTTTTCCCCAACAATAAAAACATAATTCTCGCTGCGGAACAATCTAAATCGCTCGTAGAGGGCAAAAAAGTTTACGTCGTTCCCACAAAGAGCATACCGCAAGGCATTTCCGCCGCGCTTGCCATGAACCCGGAAGCGACCGCCGACGAGAATTTCATCGAGATGATTCACGCTATCGACAACGTATCTTCCGGTATGGTAACTTACGCCGTAAGAAATGCGAAAGTAGACGGATTCTCGCTCACGAAGGGCGATATTATCGCTCTTGACAACAAAAAAATACTTGCGAAGGGAAAAGACCTTTCAAAAGTCACGGGCGATCTTATCGAAAAACTTCGTTATAACGCGCACAGCCTCGTTAATCTGTATTATGGCAGCGACGTTACCGAAGAAGAGGCCGTCGCGCTTCAGGCGACGCTTGCCGCAAGATACCCGGAACTCGACGTGGAACTTTTTTACGGCGGTCAGCCGATTTACTATTATATAGTTTCGCTCGAATAGGGATGACGAATTAAATCCATAAACGCAGATTATTTAAGGCTTTCCCTGTCGAAAGCCTTTTTTATTCTTTCAGCGCGTAAATTGCGACGTTTTGGCAAGGATCGTTTTGTTCTTGTCCGGCCGTCGCTCCGAGGAGAATGAAATTTGAAATTAACGGATATACGAGGAATAAGCGACAAACGCGTTAAAGACCTCGAAAAACTCAATATTTTCACGCCCGAAGATCTTATCAGGCATTTTCCGCGGAATTATCTCGACCTTAGAAAAATAACGCCGCTCGAAAAATGTTATAACAACGATATCGTTCTCACTTGCGGCAAACTCATGACCGCGCCGAAAATGTTCACTTCCGCGCGGAAAATCAAGTGCGTGCGCGTTGCCGTGGAGCAAGGCATGCGCGGTTTCACTGCGGTCTGGTTCAATCAGCCTTACGTAATGAGCCACCTCAAAGCGGGCGAAGAGTATCTTTTTTACGGGCGTGTCAAGAGCGATTTCGGCGGCGTTTCGATAATAAATCCGTCGTTCGAGCCGCTCGATAACAACGTGCGCCTCAAAGGAATCGTTCCCGTTTACACTTTAAAGGGCAATCTCACGCAAAAGGTTCTGCGCGATTCGATAAAAAGCGCGATTTTCGGGCTGGAACTGAAGAGCGTTATTCCGCAACGACTGATAAAAAAATACGACCTTGAAAATCTGAAAACGGCGTATATCGACGTTCACGCGCCCGCAGACGCGGAAACTCAGAAACTTGCGGCGGAAAGAATCGCGCTCGAAGAATATTTTATGCTCGTTTCGGCGTTCCGCTTCATCAAGGGCGACCGACAGCAGGTCAGAATCAATCAGTATTCCTGCTCGGCGAACGACTTGCGAGAGTTCTCAGGAAGATTCGGCTTCGAGTTCACCGACGGGCAGAAACACGCCGTGAACGAAATTTACGCCGACCTTACGAGTCCGCGTTCGATGAACCGACTTTTGCAGGGCGACGTGGGGAGCGGAAAAACCGCCGTCGCGCTGTGCGCGATATTCTTTGCCGTCAAAAGCGGGTATCAGGCGGTCATGCTTGCGCCCACGGAAATTCTCGCCGAACAGAATTATAAGATAATTTCAAGGCTTTTTCCCGATTATAACGTAGTTTTTCTGAGCGGTTCTACTAAAGCCGCCGAAAAAAAACAGATCAAAGCGGCGATAAGATCGGGCGAGGCGAAAATCGTCGTAGGGACGCACGCCGTAATTCAGGACGACGTGGAATTTTTCAATCTTTCGATGTGCGTATGCGACGAACAGCACCGCTTCGGCGTGGGGCAGAGGAGCGTGCTTGTGGCAAAGGGGGTTATCCCGGACGTTCTCGTTATGAGCGCGACGCCTATCCCGAGAACGGTTTCGCTTATTTTTTACGGCGACCTGGACATCACCGAAATCAAGGATAAACCCAAGAGTCGTCAGCCCGTTTCCACGTTTATCGTTCCCGAAAGGAAGTATGAGGGGATGCTCGGCTTTATTCGCGACGCGGTAAAAAGCGGCAAGCAGGTGTTCTGCGTCTGCCCGAAGATCGAAGAGGATGAAGAGGGAACGCTTATGAGCGTTAACGAACTGTTCGATGAACTTTCGTCAAAACTTGCGGGCGTGCGTGTTTCGCTGTTGCACGGCAAAATGAAGGACGCGGAAAAAACGCGGATTATGGCGGAATTCAAACAAAAACAGAGCGATTTGCTCGTTTCCACAACCGTAGTCGAAGTCGGCATCGACGTTCCCGACGCAACCGTTATGGTTATCTACAACGCCGAAAGATTCGGGCTTTCCCAACTGCATCAGTTGCGAGGACGCGTCGGCAGAGGGGCGGACAAGAGTTATTGCTTCCTGTTCACGCGGTCGGACGACGAAAAATCGCTCGAAAGGCTTAAAGTTCTGTGTTCTTCGTCCGACGGTTTCAAAATCGCGGAAAAAGACTTTGAAATGCGCGGCAGCGGAGATTTTATGGGAACGCGGCAAAGCGGCAAATTTTTAAGCGATCTGGGCGATCTCGTTTATCCGCCGTCGGTAATTTTTTCGGCTAAAAAACTGTGCGACGACGCTTTTTCGCAAGCGGAAGACCTTTCCGATCTTCGCGCGGCGGCGATGAACAAGTACGAGCGGCTTAAAGACGTAACGTTAAACTAAGAATTATTCGATTATCGGCGTTCACCGAGAAAAAAGCGTTTCGGGCGGCGAACGAGGGCGAATTGCTCCATGGAGGGGAAATATGACGAGAAAAAGGTTTACGGAATATATTCTGAACAATTACGTCACGAACGAGGAAAAACCGTGGGCGGATTCTCCGGAGTTTTCCGTGTTCAGACATTTGTCGAACAAAAAGTGGTTTGCGATTATCATGCCCGTCGCGGCGGATAAATTCGGGCTTGATCACGGCGGCGAGGTCGAGGTTGTAAACTTAAAGTGCGAGCCGTTTTTGATCGACGCGTTTCTGGACGGAAAAAGCGTTTTTCGCGCGTATCATATGAACAAAACGCATTGGATATCGGTCATTATCAATCTTGCCGAAGAGGAAAAACTCAAAATGCTCGTAGATATGAGTTTCGGGTTGACGGACGTCAGGCGAAAATATAACGAACCGAAAAATCGACGCGATCATGCGGCGTTATCCGACAATAAATAACGACATATCCGGGCGGCGAATTGCGGCAGAATACGACGGCGGACTACGACAAAATGCGACGGCGAATAATGACGTAATCCGACAACAAATAACGACAAAAACCGACGGCGGTTTCCGGCATAAAACGACAGCAAAATAAGACAAAAATCGACAGCGGATTACGACAAAATACGACGGCAGAATACAACGGTAAACGACGGTAAACGACGGCGGATTTCGCCGTAAACCGACAACAAAATCAGACAAAAAACGCCCGGCATTTTCTTCGATGAGAAAATGCCGGGCGTTGACTATATAACAAAACTTAAAATTCTATCGTGGTTTTATCGTCGCCGTCGGTGGAGATTTTAGTGTTATAAAAAGCGATAAGTCCGCGTTTTGCCGTTTCGTAATCTTCAGCCGCCATCGTTTCCACAGCCGAGTGCATCGCGAGTTGCGGAATACCTATATCCACGCTTTTTATGGAAACCTGCGCCGAACTGATCGCACCGAGCGTTCCGCCGCAAGGCATATCCGAGCGAGTGTAAAAATCCTGATAAGAAACGCCTGCTTCGTCGAGAATTCTCTTTATTATCGACGAGGAAAACGCGTCGGTCGTGTAATTCTGGTTGGCGTGGTGCTTGATAACTATGCCTTCGCCGAGTTTCACTCTGTTCGTCGGGTCGGAAAATTCGGGGTGATTCGGGTGAACGGCATGCGCGTTGTCATCGGAAACGATAAAGGAGTTCGCGAGCATTTCGTCGAATTCATTGTCTTTTCCGAGGCATTTCGCGATGCGCTTTAAAACGTCGCGCATAAATTTCGACGCCGCGCCCTGCTTCGTTCCGCTGCCGACTTCTTCGTTGTCGGCGATATAGCAAACGGCGATTTCCTTCGGGCTTGAGGCAATTAACGCTTCGAGCGAAGAAACCGCGCTCGTCAGGTTGTCTATCCTCGGGCTGCAAAGCAGTTCGTCGCAAAAACCTGCGAAAAAAGGCTTGGTCGCGGAAACAAGATATAAATCGTAATCGACGATTTTTCCGCCGTCGGCAACCTTTTTAAGTTCTTCGGCGAGATTTTTACCCGCCGCGTTGCCGCTCAGAATATCCGCAACGGGTAACATATCGGTTTGCGGATTCAACTTGATTCCGTCGTTCACGGCGCGGTTGAAATGGATGGCTACGGACGGGATAACAAAGTTGTGATCGGAAGCGAAAAGTTTGGCTATAAGTTCGTTATCGCGCGAAATTATAACTCTTCCGGCAATCGTCAAGGGCGAATCGAGCCAACTGTAAAAGATGCCTCCGCCGTATCTTTCCACGTTGAGTTTTTCATAATTGTCGCTCTTGATTTCGGGATTCGCTTTTATTTTGAAACAGGGCGAATCGGAATGTGACGCGACTATGTTGAAAGAATCCTCGCCGCCGATTTTAAAAGCGATGAGGGACGAGCCGTTTCTCGTGACGAAGTATTTTCCGCCTTTTTTAACGTTCCATTTAAGGTTTTCTTTAAGTTCTTCAAAGCCGTTTTCTTTCAGAAGTCCGGCGGCGTTCGCGCATGCGTGAAACGCGGTTTTAGATTTATCGAGAAATTCAACAGGTAAGTTCATAATTTTTCTCCGCGACAATAAATATATATTATTATAATTCATTCTCTTTAAAAAGTAAAGGGATAAAGGATACGGATTTGCGCGGAATAATAGAAATTAATCTGAAAAACTTGACCGACAACCTTAATTATTTCAAAAAAAATCTGCCGCGCGGCGCGCGTCTTGCCGCCGTGGTGAAAGCCGACGCTTACGGGCACGGCGCGGTCGGGGTGGTGAAAGCGATAAGAGAAAAGGTTGATTATTTCGTTACGGCGAGCGCGGAGGAGGCGGAGGAAGTCAGAGAACTGACGAAAAAGCCGATTTTATGCCTTGCCTCATTGAGCGAGAGCGAGGCGACGAGGTGTGTGCTTAAAGGCATCGAAATCAGCGTTTCGTCCGAGTCGGACGTCCGTATACTCGCCGCTATAAGTGAACGGACGGGCGTATGCGCATACGTTCATATATGCGCGGACACGGGGATGAACCGAATGGGCATTAAAGGCGAAAAACCCGCCTATAGGTTGATTAACGGCGTATTATCTTGTAAAAACTTGTCGATAAAAGGCGTTTATTCGCATTTTTTCGATTGTTCGGATAAGGAAAAAACAGGCAAGCAGTTCGCCGCTTTTTGCAAGGTCGCAAAACTCGTTCCGCAAAACGCCGTAAGACATATTGCCGCGACGGAAGGATTTTTCGATACGAATTACGTTCTCGATATGGTAAGGATCGGCATAGGGCTTTACGGCTACGGAGAGCAAAAACCGCAGGGAGCGACAAAAATGCCGAAATATGCGGTCGGGAAACTGAAACCCGTGATGTCGCTGAAAAGTTACGTTGCGAGAGTTGCGAAAATCAAAAAAGGTGAAACGGTGGGTTACGGCGGGCGATTCGAGGCGGCTGAAGATTGTTACGTTGCGACGGTTTCCGCGGGATATGGCGACGGCGTGCCGCGATCTTTCACGGGCGGCAACGTTCTTATCGGCGGCAGAAAAAGAAAAATCGTCGGCAATATCTGCATGGATTTTTGTTTCGCGCTCGCGGATAAAAACGTCAAGGCGGGCGACGAGGTTGTGTTCTTCGGCAGGCAGGGCGACGAAATTCTTACCGCCGAGGATATGGCTGACGCGTGCGGAACGATTTCTTACGAAATATTGACGGGCGTAAAACGTTACGAAAGAGTTTATATCAACCGGGACGGAAAAATAAAACAAGAAATATAATACGCAACGCGTTTATATTCGTTGACTTTTCGGGGTTAAGAGGTTAAAATATCCGTATAGGTTCCGCAATCGTTTGTGCCTGAAAAGCGGAGCCGTGAAACGGAGAATACTTATGTCAGAATTTATGGGTAATTTAAGACGTAACTCGATGTGCGGAACTTTGAGAAGTTCGGACGTCGGCAAAGAAGTTACGGTGATGGGCTGGACGCAGAGAAGAAGAAATCTCGGTTCGCTTATTTTTGTCGACCTTCGCGATAAAACGGGACTTGTTCAGGTTGTTTTCGATGACACTACGGACGAAAAAGTCTTTGAAAAAGCGCAGAATATCCGCTCGGAATACGTGCTTGCCGTTAAGGGTAAGGTCAGAGAAAGAGAAAGTAAAACGAATAAAATCGCTACCGGCGAGATCGAAATCCTTGCCGACGAACTGAAAATTCTTTCCGAGGCCGATACCACGCCTTTTGAAATTCTCGACGATTCAAACGTAAACGAAACTCTTCGTTTAAAATACAGATATCTCGACCTGAGAAGACCGTCGCTCCAGAAGAACCTGTTTTTGAGAAACGAAATCACGAAAGCGGCGAGAAGATTTTTTGACGAGAACGGTTTCGTCGAAGTGGAAACGCCTATGCTCGGCAGGTCCACGCCCGAGGGCGCGAGAGATTATCTCGTTCCGTCCAGAGTTCACGAGGGTTGTTTCTACGCGTTGCCGCAGTCGCCGCAACTTTATAAGCAACTTCTTATGATCGCGGGTTTCGACAGATATTATCAGATAACCAAATGCTTCCGCGACGAGGACCTGAGAGCCAACCGTCAGCCGGAGTTTACCCAGATAGACGTCGAGATGAGTTTCGTCGAAGAGGTCGAGGACGTTATGTACCCGATCGAAGGGCTTATCAAAAACATTTTCAAAAGCGCGATAGGAATGGATCTCGGCGACGGGCATTTCAGAACGATGACTTATCGCGACGCGATGGAAAACTACGGTTCGGACAAGCCCGATACGAGATTCGGCTTAAAAATCGTGAACTGTTCGGACTTGTTCGCAAATTCCGAATTCAAGGTTTTCGCCGACGCGCTTAAAATCGAAATCGGACCTATCAGAGGAAGCGTGAGAGCGATTAACGCCAAAGGCTTGGCGGATAAGTTCTCGAGAAAAGAACTCGACGCCACCGTGGAGTACGCGAAAACGCTCGGAGCGAAAGGACTTTGCTGGATGACTTGGGCAAAGGGCGGCGAAATCAAATCGTCGTTCGCCAAATTCGTCACGCCGACGGATATCGAAAACATAAAGGCGAGAATGAACTTTGAAGAGGGCGACGTTTTATTCTTTGCGGCGGATAAAGATTATGTGGTGTTCAACACGCTCGGCGGAATCCGTCTTATGATTGCGGACAAACACGGACTTATCGACAAGGACGTTTACGATATTTTATGGATAACCGAATTCCCGATGTTCGAATGGTCGGAGGAGGAGAATCGTTATATGGCGGTTCACCATCCGTTCACCGCGCCCATGAACGAGGATCTCGAACTTTGCGAAACAGATCCGTCCAAGGCGAGAGCGAAAGCGTACGACCTTGTTATCAACGGTCAGGAATCGGGCGGCGGTTCTATCCGTATTCATTCGAGAGATATTCAGAAGAAAATGTTTAATATCTTAGGCTTCTCCGAGGAAGATATCGAAAAGAAATTCGGTTTCTTCGTTGACGCGTTCAATTACGGCGCGCCCCCGCACGGCGGACTTGCTTTCGGCTTAGACCGTCTTACGATGCTTTTATCAAAGGACGATTCGATAAGGGACGTTATCGCCTTCCCGAAGGTTCAGACAGCTTCGTGCCTTATGAGTAGCGCGCCCGCGCCTGTGGAGCAGAAACAACTCGACGAACTTTACATCGAGGTTAAAAAAGACTGAAAATTTTCATAAAACAAAGCGGCGGATATTGCGAGGGAAAATCGCAATATCCGCCGTTTTCAACTAAATGTAATTTTACCACGGTTTATCGTTGTAAGGTGTGTTTTCCACACCCTCGGCTTGAAGTTTTGCAACCATTCTGTCGAGTTTACCTTTCCACATTTTCTTGAACCACTCTCTTTTTCCGAACCATTTAACGAATGGAATCCCTAAGAGAAATATCAAGCAATAATAACAAAAAACGCAGTTAATAAACCGCGTTTTTTCTTGTGAGATTTTATTGTTTTTTGTAAAAGTTCAATCAAAAATTATTCAATTAATCGACTTATAGACGGGGATTTTGGGTGTGATTACGCAAAATCCGCAGGCGATAAACCTTAATTTATAACTTGAATTTAATATTTTTTAGTTTTGCGTAAACGGGTAAACCGTTTTTAAGCCTGCGATTCGGCTCTCCCGCAATGAGCGGCAGCGCGTAAGCAACGAAATCGTCCGTAAGGTTCGTCCCGTCTGCTGTTATCCATTCGGCGGGGATTTGTTTTTCGGCGTTCGCCGCGGAAGAAAGCGGTTCGGCAACGTATTCTATTTCATACGTTTCGCCCGGTTTTCTCCTGAACGCGATCATCTTGTCCGTTTCGCCATTGACGGCTTTTTTGACGGCTTGCCTGCCGGCGTTGAAAGATTCTTCGATATCGGTATCGGAAGCGCAGTGCGCCGCGCAGCGTTGCAGAATATTCAGTTCCACGGCTTTGCATTTCAGCCCGAGCGACTTCGCTTTGGCTTTTAAAATCGAGCAGACTCCGCCGAGTTGCGAATGTCCGAAAACGTCGGTCGAACTCTGATCTTCGCCCACGTATTTGCCGTTTTCAAAGCGGATTCCCTCCGAAACAGCAACGACGCAGTATTTTTTTGCGTCGACGACGGTTTTAACGTCCGACAAAAATTTCTCGTAAGAAAACGGAGTTTCCGGCAGATAAATGAGATCGGCGCCGTAACCGTTTACCGATGCGAGTTTACTCGCCGCGGTCAGCCAGCCGGCGTTTCTGCCCATGATTTCCACAACGACGACGAGCGGCGAGGGGTAAATCGAAGCGTCGCGGTTTATCTCCATAATCGAGTTGGCTATATATTTCGCCGCGCTCCCGTAGCCGGGGCAGTGGTCCGTGCCGCAAAGGTCGTTATCGATCGTTTTCGGTATGCCGATAACGTTCACGTCGTAGCCCGATTTCTGCATATATTTCGAGATTTTGTCGCAGGTATCCATGCTGTCGTTACCGCCGTTATAGAAGAAATAGCGGACGTCGTATTTTTTAAAGACCTCCAATATTCTGCGGTAATCGGTATCGTCCTCGGCAGGGTTTTTTAGTTTGTATCTTACCGAGCCGAACGCCGATGCGGGCGTGTGTTTCAACGCCTCGAGTTCGGCTTTATCTTCGAGCGAAATATCGAAAAAATCTTCGTCCAAAACGCCCTTTATTCCGTGATGAGCGCACAGAACGCCCGTCACGGATTCGTTTTCGAGGGCTTCGAGAAGTCCCCCGGCAATGCTTGCGTTAATAACCGTCGTCGGTCCGCCCGATTGAGCGAAAACGCATCTTCCTTTAAGATTTTTCATAAGTTTTTATCGTTTTTATATGGGTTATATTTGTCGGGATGAAAGGATATACAAGGTGATCTCAGCAGAGTTTAGACGCCATGTCGTAAAGGTGCTTATCTATTTTTTTCGTTTGCGAAAGGGCTTCGGTTATGTCGAGGTCAACGATTTTGTTGTTCTTAATGCCGATAACTCTGTTGGTTTTGCCCTCGATGAGAAGTTCGGTTGCTCTCGTGCCGAATCTTGCGGCGAGCATTCTGTCGGCCATGGTGGGCGTGCCGCCTCTCTGAATGTGACCGAGAGTTGTTACTTTGACGTCCGCGCCGCTGATAACCGAAACGATGGTCTTGATTTCCTGTTCGTTGCCCGCGCCTTCCGCAAGGACGATTATGTTCGAGGTTTTGCCCCTTTCCTTGCTCTTTTTGATGTCCTCCGCGATGGCCTGAATGTCGTAAGGCACTTCGGGAACGAGAATATATTCCGCGCCGCCGCAGATTCCGGAGTAGAGAGCGATATCGCCGCAACGTCTGCCCATAACTTTGATGAGCGAAACGCGGTCGTGCGAGGTCATCGTATCTCTGAGATTGTTTATCGCCCAGAGAACGGTGTTCACGGCGGTGTCGAATCCGAGAGTGTAATCGGTGTAAGCGAGGTCGTTATCTATCGTGCCGGGGATACCGACGACGTTGATTCCGTTTTCGTCGGACAGACATCTCGCGCCGGTGAACGAACCGTCGCCGCCGATGACCACAAGTCCTTCGATGCCGAGGGCTTTAAGGTTATCCGCCGCTTTTTTTCTCGTTTCGGGAAGTTTGAATTCAAGACATCTCGCCGTTTTGAGAATGGTGCCGCCCCTCTGAACTATATCGCACACCGAATGAGTGTTCATCTGCGTTATGCAGTTGTTTACGAGGCCGTAATAACCTCTTTCCACGCCGAAAACTTCCAATCCGCTGTTGACTGCGCTTCTTACGCACGCTCTGATGCAGGCGTTCATACCCGGCGCGTCGCCGCCGCTTGTGAGAATTGCTATTTTTTTCATAAGTTTACCTCCTCTGTGTAAACAGTAAAATTTTATCGTTTTTATTTTTCGCGTTTTGCCGCGTTTTTGTTTTGTCAGGTCGCGTCGCCGCTTTTGTCAGGTCGCGTCGTCGCTTTTTTCCGCGGCGATTTACGCCGAGAAAAATTTGATGTCTTTTTCGTCGATAATCGAAAGGAGTTCGTTTACAAGCCCCTTGCAGTTTCTGACCGTCTGCGACATTTTATAGTTTTTCCCGTCTATCTTAAAACATACTATTATATCGCCCGGATAAGTGGAAAGTATGTCTATAAGTTCGTTTTTGAATGATTTCGTATCGTCGTGAAGAATAATTCCGAGGTAATCTCTCGTCTGCTTTTGCTGTTTTTCTTCGGCGGGTTCGATTTCGTTCACGCTTGTCACCGAGTCCGCGATAACGCTCGCGCGCTCGTCTTTCAGTTGAAGCCGGCCGCGGATTTTAACCACTTGTTCGGGCGTGAGTTTATCCTTGAACTTTTCAAAGGTTTTCGGGAAGAAAACGCACTCGATAGCCCCGTAAGTATCTTCGACGGTGACGAACGCCATGTTCGATCCGGATTTTGTGGTTATTTTGTCCGCAGCGGTGATGATTCCGCCGAAGTAAACGGGCATATCGTTTTTCACGTCCGCGAAGATTTTGTTTCCGTCCTCGTCCTCTTCAACGTTTGCGAGCATTTCCGTCGAAAAGGAGCAGTCCGCGAATTTGGATTTGAACCCGTCGAGCGGGTGTCCCGAAACGTAAACGCCGGTGACGTTCTTTTCGAGCGAAAGTTTGGTCTTGTTGTCGTATTCCGGAATGTCGGGATAACTTACGGTGAAGTTTACGTCCTCGGCGAGAAAATCGCCGAACAAACTCATCTGCGCGCTCTCGCGTTGTTTGGCTATAATCAGAACCCTGTCGATAAGTTCGTCGTATATAGCGATGAGTTGCGCGCGTTTTTTTCCGAAACAGTCGAACGCGCCGGCGTAGATAAGGTTTTCCACGAGCCGCTTGTTCAGAACTTTGCTTTCGCACCTCGAAACGAAGTTTTCAAAGGAATGATATTTGCCGTTTTTTTCGCGTTCTTCGGTTATGGAGTCTATCGCCGCAAGACCTATGCCTTTAACTGCGGCAAGTCCGTAACGGATTTTGTTGTTTTTAACGCTGAAGAAGCCCACGCTCTCGTTGATGTCCGGGGGGAGAACTTTGATTCCCTCTTCTTTCGCGTAAGAAATATAGTTCTTTATTTCGTCGATGTTGGTTATTCTGTTGTTGAGAACCGCCGTGAGGAATTCCGCCTCGTAATAACATTTCAGATAAGCCGTCTGATAGGTCACGAGCGAATAAGCCGCCGCGTGCGATTTGTTGAACGCGTATTTTGCGAAGTCCTTCATTTCGTTCCACACGGCGTGAGCCACGTCCTCGGGAACGCCGCGCTTTAAGCATCCGTCTATCGCGGTGGAAACTTTGCCGTGTTTATCGACGGTTTCTTCCTTGCCGTGAATGAAGATGACTTCTTCCTTTATCATATCGTCCACTTTCTTTTTGCCCATCATTCGGCGGACCATATCTGCCTGACCGAGCGTGTAACCTGCGAGAGCCTGAACGATTTTCATAACCTGTTCCTGATATACTATGCAACCGTAAGTCTGTTTGAGAATGGGTTCGAGCAGAGGATGCGCGTAAGTAACAAGTTCGGGGTTGTGTTTGCATTTTACGAATTTGGGTATGGAATCCATAGGACCGGGGCGGTAAAGCGAAACCGCCGCGACTATATCTTCTATGCAGGACGGGCGGAGTTCTTTCATGAACTTCTGGAAGCCCGCCGATTCTATCTGGAATATGGCTTTCGTGTTGCCCGTGGCGAGCAATTCGAAAACTTTCGGATCGTCGTAGGACGACTTGTCGAAGTCGAGTTCCACGCCGTGGTTCTGTTTGATATAATCGATAGCCATCTTGATATCGGAAAGGTTTCGTAAACCAAGGAAGTCCATTTTAAGGAATCCGAGGTGTTCGAGTTCCACGCCGGTATACTGGCTCGTTATATCTTCGCCGTTCCTGCCGAGCGGCATGTGCTTGTCGAGAATATCCGCGCCGATGATAACTCCGCACGCGTGCGTGCTTGCCTGACGGGGCGAATCTTCGAGTTTTGCGGCGATGTCTACGACTCGCTTGATTTCGGGCGAGTCGTTATACATATTGACGAGTTCGGGAACGGAGAAGTCAACTCCGTAGTCCTTCGCGCCCTCTTTCGGGTGATATTTGCCGAAAACTTTGAGAATGATATTCGGGCGTTTCAGGTCGAATTCGTCGCCGTTGGCGTTCTTTCTCACGAGTTTGTTCGGCATCGCCTTGGTAACTCTGTCCGCCTCGGAATAAGATACTTTTAATACTCTCGCAACGTCTTTTATCGCGTTTTTAGCCGCCATAGTGCCGAAAGTAACTATTTTACAAACTCTGTCGTAGCCGTATTTCCGGCGGACGTATTCAATAACTTCCTGACGGCGGCTATCTTCGAAGTCCACGTCGAAATCGGGCGCGGAAACACGTTCGGGGTTTAAGAAACGCTCGAAGTAAAGGTCGTATTTAAGCGGGTCGATGTTCGTTATGCCGATAAGGTAAGCGACGATCGAGCCTGCGCCCGAACCACGCCCGGGGCCTACCGAAATGCCCATGTTTCTCGCCGCGTTTATATAGTCCCACACGATGAGGAAGTATTCGATGAAGCCTTGTTTTTCGATAACGGCGAGTTCGCTTTCTATTCTGTCGCGTATCTCTTGGGTCTCCGCGCCGTACTTCTTTTTTATGCCGGCGTCGATAAGTCCGCGGATATACGTTTTCGGGTCTTCGCCCGTTTCGGGGTAGTAATGCGGGAACATATAATGCCCGTAAACGAACCCGAAATTGCATTTGTCGGCAATTTCGAGAGTGGTTTCCAGAGCCTCGGGGTCGTTTGGGAAGAGCGCCGCCATCTCGTCGTAAGACTTAAGATAAAATTCGTCGTTGGGGAAGCGGAGTCTTTTCGGGTCGTCGTAATCCGCGCCCATCTGAACGCACATTAAAACGTCCTGCGATTCCGCGTCCGAACGTTCGAGATAATGCACGTCGTTGGTGGCGACGAGTTTTATTCCGTATTTTTTCGCGTAAGTACGCAGGTATTTGTTCACTTCGAGTTGCTCTTCGAGCATATGGTTCTGCATTTCGAGGTAAAAATCCTCCCCGAAAAGGTTTTTGAACCACAATACGAGCCTTTCCGCTTCGTCGAAGTTTCTGTTTAAAATCGCCTGAGGAATATCGCCCGCAAGGCACGCCGAAAGGCAGATTAAGCCCTCGTGGTGAGCCTCGAGCGTTTTCAGGTCGATTCTCGGCTTATAATAAAATCCGTCGCGGAAAGCGATCGCGTTCAGAAGCGAAATATTCTTGTAACCTTCTTCGTTTTTGCAGAGCAGAACGAGGTGGTTGAGTTTTGCTTTTCCGCTTTTTACGGTCAGATCGTCGCAAACGTAAAATTCCGTTCCGATAATCGCCTTTATGCCTTCTTTCTCGCAGGCGTCGAAAAAGTTCACCGCGCCGTACATGTTTCCGTGGTCGGTTATGGCGAGCGCGGGCATTCCGAGAGCCTTGGCTTTTTTCGCCGCGACGGCTATTTTCGTTGCGCCGTCGAGTATGCTGTATTCCGTATGAACGTGTAAGTGTACGAAGTTTCCCATTTTATCCTTTTAACTTTGCAGGGTATGTCTGTTGTGTGTGTTTTTTTAAAGCGTTTTCCGCAAAACGCTCAGTCCATAAAATGAATGATTATCTCGTTCTGAACGAAGAGATATTCGGGTTTTATCGCGATTCCGTCCCCGGTTTCGTTGAGATATTTTTTCACGGAAGCCATTTTCTTCGCGTATTTCTCGGTAAAATCGAACCCGAAACGTTTCTTGTAATCGGCAAACGAAATTCCCGCCGCCGTTCTCAGCCCGAGCATGATGAATTCAAATTCGCGTTCGTCGCCCTCGATGTTCTCGCTGAAAATTTCCGCAACCTTGTCGCGCATGATGCAGGCGACGTATTCGTCGATTTTTTCGGTGTTGGTGAACCGCCTTTCGCCGATGAACGACGACGCGGCAACGCCGAACCCGATGTATTCGCCCCTTTTCCAGTAGTTGAGGTTATGGCGCGAATAGTATCCGTCTTTGCAGAAGTTGGACACCTCGTATCGTTTATAACCGAGTTTTTCGAGATAATCGACGGCGAACGCGTACTGATCGGCAACCTCGTCCTCGCTTGGCAATTCGCCGTTCAGATATCTGCCGTACATCGGTGTGCCTTCCTCGGCTTTAAGAGCGTAAGAAGAAATGTGCTTCGCGCCCGAACCTGCGGCAAGGTCTATCGCTTCTTTAATATCCTTTTCGGTCTGATCGGCAAGCCCTATCATTACGTCAACGCTGAAATTCTTGCCGGCGAGCAGTTTCGCCGCGTCGATAAAATCCCGCTTTGTGTAGATTCTGCCTATGTTGCGCAAAAGGTCGTCGTTTGTCGTCTGCAGCCCCACGCTGAAACGGTTGAAGCCGATTTTTTCGTAGCGATCGACTTTTTCCGCGTCTACCGTTCCGGGATTCATTTCGATCGTGATTTCGGCGTCGTCCGTTATCTTGTAATAATTTTTAAGTTGGCGCATCGCGCCTTCGATATACTTCGGTTCGACGAACGACGGAGTGCCTCCGCCGAAGTAAACCGTGTCGAAAACGTAGTCTTTGCAAAGTTCGCTTCTGCCTTTCATTTCCCTGTAAAGGCAGGCGAAATATAAATCGCATTTGGAAAGTTCCTTCGGGTAAGACGCAAAGTCGCAATAGGCGCACTTGCTCTTGCAGAACGGAACGTGAACGTAAATCCCGGGCATTATTAATCCTCAAAAATCGGTCTATAAGTCGATTAAACGATATTTTTACTTGTTATCGCTGCTGTCTATCTTCAAAATCGACATAAACGCTTCGCTCGGAACTTCAACCGAGCCGAGTTGGCGCATCTTCTTTTTTCCTTCTTTCTGCTTTTCGAGAAGTTTCTTCTTTCTCGTTATATCGCCGCCGTAGCATTTGGCGAGAACGTCCTTGCGGAGAGCCTTGACCGTTTCTCTCGCGATTACCTTTCCGCCGATAGCCGCCTGAATGGGTATTTCGAAGAGTTGGCGAGGAATAACGTCTTTAAGCCTTTCGGCGAGCGCGCGACCGCGGGCGTACGCTTTGTCCTTATGCACGATTATGGAGAGCGCGTCGCAGATTTCGCCGTTTAAGAGCATGTCGAGTTTCACGAGGTCGCTTTTGCGGTAACCCGAAAGTTCGTAGTCGAAAGACGCGTAACCTCTCGTGCGGCTTTTCAGCCCGTCGAAAAAGTCGAAGATTATTTCGTTGAGCGGAAGAGTGTAGTTAAGACGAACTCTTTTCGCGTCGAGATAAGTCATGTCCGTAAAAATTCCGCGCTTGTCCTGGCAAAGGTCCATTATCGCGCCGACGTAATCGGGCGGAGTGAAGATGTTTGCCGTTATCATAGGCTCTTCGGCGTAATCGATATAGGAAACGTCGGGAAATTTGCTGGGGTTATCCACCACGAGCATTTCGCCGTCCGTTTTGTAAATATGGTAGGAAACGGACGGGGCGGTCGTGATTATGTCTATGTCGAATTCCCTTTCGATTCTTTCCTGAATTATTTCCATATGCAGAAGTCCTAAAAATCCGCAACGGAAACCGAAACCGAGCGCGTCGGAATTATCCGGCTCGAAAGTAAGCGCGGCGTCGTTGAGTTTGAGTTTTAAAAGGGCTTCTTTAAGGTCGTTGAATTTCGAGCCGTCGAGCGGGTAAATACCCGAGAACACGACCGGCTGAACTTTTTTGTAGCCGTGAAGCGGGGCGGGAGCGGGGTTGTTCGCGTCCGTTATGGTGTCGCCCACGGCGATGTCCTCGATGCTTTTGATGCTCGCCGCGATGTAACCTACTTCGCCCGCAGAGAGCGATTTTTTAGGCTTTAATTGCGGATTGAACGTTCCCACTTCGGTAACGTCGAACTGTTTCGTGCCGGCGAAAGTTTTTATTCTCGTTCCCGCGGAAACGGTTCCGTCCATAATTCTCACGAAGCAGATAACGCCCTTGAAGTTATCGTAATAACTGTCGAAGATAAGCGCTTTGAGCGGCGCGTCGTCGTCGCCCTTCGGCGGCGGAATGAGTTCCACTATCTGTTCGAGAACCTGATCGATGTTTATTCCGTTTTTTGCGGAAATTCTCGGGGCGTTCGCGCCGTCGAGTCCGATAACGTCCTCGATTTCCTTAGCCGTTCCGTCGGGGTCGGCGGAAGCGAGGTCGATTTTGTTGATTACGGGTACTATTTCCAGATTGTTATCGAGAGCGAGATAGCAGTTCGCGAGCGTCTGCGCTTCGATGCCCTGCGTTGCGTCTACGATGAGAATAGCCCCTTCGCACGCGGCGAGCGAACGCGAAACTTCGTAAGTGAAGTCCACGTGTCCCGGGGTATCGATAAGGTTGAAGATATATTCCTTTCCGTTTTTCGCCTTGTAAGCCATTCTCACGGGCGTGAGTTTTATGGTGATTCCGCGTTCTCTTTCCAGGTCCATAGAGTCGAGGAGTTGGTTTTCCATATCTCTTTCGGCAACCTGACCGGTTAATTCCATAATTCTGTCCGCCAAAGTGGATTTTCCGTGATCGATATGCGCTACTATGCAAAAGTTCCGTATGTTGTCCTTGGTCGTTATCGCCATTATATCCCTCAAACGTATCACGCGCGCAATACGCTATAATTAATCAAGTTATATTATATATACAAACGAAAAAAAAATCAAGTTTTTAATATCCGATTTTGTGTGAATAATACGGGCGTAAAAAAATCGTTGTCGCCAAATAATTGACAAAACGCCGCGCTCGGGTTTATAATTTCGGCGGAAAATGCATAATTACGACCTGAAAGCGGGCGAGTAGTTCGCTTTTAAGTCCGAAAACGTTCGCCTGTGGCTGAACAAGAGGATATTTATGGGAAAATGCAGAATAGAAAAGGATCACTGGCTTCTGAAAACGCCGGTCGCGCACAGGGGATTACATTCTCCCGAGAGCGGCGTCCCCGAAAACAGTATGAAGGCTTACGCCGCCGCGATAGAAAACGGGTATCCCATCGAGATGGATATTCAACTCACCAAGGACAACGTTCTCGTGTGTTTTCACGACGATACGCTTAGTCGGATGACCGGCGTCGACGCTTTCGTCCGCGATAAAACTTTTGAAGAAGTCCGCGCGATGCGCCTTGCCGGCACTGACGAGATAATTCCCGCGTTCGACGAGTTTCTCGCCTTCGTGGGCGGCAGAACGCCGATCGTCATTGAATTAAAATCTCAAAAGAACAGAGGTATAATCGCCGACGAAACGATAAAGAGGCTCGATAATTACAAGGGCGATTTCGTCGTGCAGTCGTTTGATCCGTTCATAGTCCGCGAGTTCAGAAAAAAACGCCCGCAATTCATTCGCGGTCAACTCGTCGATAAGGACAGGCATGAAGGACTTTCGTGGATTACGGATAAACTTCTCGGCATGGCTTTTTTCAATTTCACCGTCAAGCCGGACTTTATAAATATGAACGTGAAATATCTGCCGGTGAAAGGGAAAATGATAAAAAACAGACGGCTTATCTGCTGGACGGCGCGTTCCGAAGAGGATAGAAAAAAGGCGGAAAAATACGCCGACAATTATATTTTCGAGGGGATAAGACCGTAGCAGCGAAGTTTCGCAGAGCGTTTTCAAACAGAATCTAAACGGTTTAAAATAAACAAAAACACGCCGATAATCGACTTATAGGCTCGCTTTTGTGGGTTGATGTCGCATTTTCGGGGCTGAAAAGGAGTTTAAGGATGAAAAAACAGTTTTCCGTGAGCGGAATGACTTGTTCCGCCTGTTCGGCAAGAGTTGAAAGGTGCGTCAGGGCTGTGGACGGGGTTACCGATTGTACGGTAAACCTTATCACGGGCGCGCTTTCGGTTGAAATGAGCGGGGACGTTTCCGCTCAAATTATGTCCGCCGTCGTAAACGAGGGCTACAAGATCAAAGAGGGCGTTTCGCTCAGACGCGGCAGAGAAAGAGAGCAGGCTTTGAAAAAGAGACTTATCATTTCGGTGCCGCTGATGGTCGTGCTTATGTATATTTCGATGGGACCGATGATAGGGATTCCCGTTCCGCCGTTTCTCAACGCGATGGAAATGAAATATCAGTTGTACGCTTCTCTGGCGCAGGCGGTATTGACGCTCGCGGTCATAATAGTGAATTTCGATTATTTCAAAGTCGGTTTCAAAAAACTTTTCGGGTTGCATCCAAATATGGATTCGCTCGTGGCTATGGGCGCGACGGCTTCGTTTTTATACGGAATTTATACTATCGTCATGATAGCGATCGGGCATTTCACCGAAAATCACGAACTTATGATGAAGTTTATGGATAACCTTTATTTTGAAGGCGCGGCTACCATTTTAACGTTGATAACGGTAGGAAAACACCTCGAAGAGAAGTCCAAAAACAAAACTATGGGTTCGGTTGAAAAACTCCTCGGGCTTGCGCCGGACACGGCGGTTGTGCTTGTCGGCGGCGAAGAAAAGGAAATCAAAATCGCCGAACTCAAAAAGGGTGATATCGTCGTTTTAAAGGACGGTTCGCATATCCCTTGCGACTGCGTTATCATAAGCGGCGGCGGCTGGGCGGATCAGTCCGCGATAACGGGCGAAAGCGTTCCCGTTTATAAGGACGTTGGCGAAAAACTCGTCGCCGGCACGGTTTTTTCGGGCGGTTACGCTGCAGCCGAAGCCGTTTCCGTCGGCGAAGATACCACGTTATATAAGATAGTAAAACTCGTCGAGGACGCAAACTCCACAAAAGTGCCTATCGCGAAACTTGCCGATAAGGTTGCGGGGATATTCGTTCCGTCGGTAATCGGCATCGCCGTCGTAACCTTTATCGTGTGGATTATTCTCGGCGCGGGCGCGGATAAGGCTCTGAACAACGCCGTCAGCGTGCTCGTCGTTTCCTGTCCGTGCGCGCTCGGCTTGGCAACTCCGGCCGCGCTTATGGCGGGAACGGGCAAAGCCGCGGAGTACGGCATACTGATAAAGAGCGGCGAGGCTTTGCAGAAAACCGAATCGATCAACGCCGTCGTTCTGGATAAAACCGGCACGATAACTTACGGAAAACCCGAAATAAGCGGCGTCGAAACGGCAGAAGGCGCAGACGTAAATTATTTCCTTTCTATGTGCGCATCGCTAGAAAAAATGAGTTCTCACGTTCTCGGCAAACCCGTTATCGAACTTGCCGAAAAGAAAGGGGTTGAGTTTAAACCCGTGGAGAACTTCGAGGCGGTTAAAGGGCTCGGTATAAAAGGTGAAATCGACGGCAAAAAACTACTTCTCGGAAATCTGCGTTTTGTGAGCGAAGGAGCTCCCGGAAGCGAAGAAAGCGAAATCGTCAAACGCTCTCAAAAAGAAGACGGAGCGACGGTTTTATATCTTTCGATCAACTCGCAAATCGCGGGCTATATGTCGATTAAAGACGGAATTAAGCCTTCGAGCAGAGAGGCGGTCGGCGAACTTAAAGCCATGGGCAAACAGGTGGTTATGCTCACGGGCGATAACGAATCCGCGGCAAAATCGGTTGCGGACGAACTCGGAATAGAGTATAAAGCCGAGGTTTTGCCGAATACTAAATACGAGGTCGTTTCCGAACTTCAAAGCAGGGGTAAAAAGGTTATGATGGTCGGCGACGGCGTGAACGACGCTCCCGCGCTCACCAAAGCGGACGTCGGGGCGGCGATAGGCGCCGGAACGGATATCGCTATCGACAGCGCGGACGTGGTGCTTATCAAAAACGACCTCACGGACGTCGTGAAATGTCTGAAACTCGGCTCGAAAGTAATGCTTAACATAAAGGAAAACCTCTTCTGGGCGTTCTTCTATAACGCCGTGCTTATCCCGATCGCGTGCGGCGTGTTTTCTTTCGCGGGAGTGAATCTCAATCCGATGTACGCTTCGCTTGCGATGAGTCTTTCGAGCGTGTGCGTGGTCGGCAACGCTTTGAGATTACGCCTTGTCAGGTTTAACAAAACGACGGCGGACGAGAAGAATTATCCCGAAAAAATGCAGGACGTCCGTCCCGAAAACGAAATAAAAGCGGAAGCGATCGGAACGACTGCCGAAACCGTAAAAAAAGAAGGAGAAAAAGAAATGAAAGAAGTCAAAGCGACGATTTACGTAAACGGAATGATGTGCGAACACTGCAAAAAACGCGTGGAAACCACGCTTAAAAATCTCGGTCTTACCGCGGAAGTCGATCTTTCCGGCAAGCGGGCAATCGTTTATGACGGAAACGTAGACGAAAGCGCGATAAAAGCGGCGATAGAGGACGCGGGTTACGAGTTTGTATCCGTAGAAAAGAACTGACGAAACCGCAAAAACAATTGCGGAAATAACTACGCAATCAACAACGAAAGCATAAAAGACGGCGGAAAGCCGTCTTTTTTCGTGGTTGAAATTTGCTGTACCGGGCAAGGTTTGTTTTAATCTTTCCGGCATGCAAGACAAGATTAAAACGGGCGTTTGTAAAAAAACGGTAAAAATTTTCGATTTGCTGTTGAAATCGTCGGAAAAGTATTGTATAATGTACGGGAGTTCGGAGAGAATCCCCTCGGAATATAAAAGTCGTTTTTCGGTTTTAAGGTTAAAACCGACGGGGAATTCGCTCGCCGAAGCGCATTATTATATGATAAGGTAGGAAAAATTTATGGAAGGAACAATCAGAAACGTGGCTGTCATCGGTCATAGCGGCGAGGGTAAAACAACCCTCGTCGAAGCAATACTTTTCAACGCCGGCGCGATAGACAGGCAAGGCAAAGTTGACGACGGAAATACCGTAAGCGATTTCGATCAGGAAGAAATAGCGAGAAAAACGTCGATCAGTTTGTCGGTTTCGAGATGTGAGTATACGGACAGAAAAAACCGCCACGTTGCGTTTAATCTTATAGACGTTCCCGGCTTTTTCGATTTCGAGGGCGAGGCGAACATGGCTCTTTCGGCCGTCGATAACGCGGTTATCGTCACCGGGGCGAGCGGAACGCTCACCGTCGGCACGGAAAAGGCGATAGAATATTGTCTTTCGCGCAGAATCCCCTCGCTTTTATTTATAAACGGACTGGATAAAGAAAACGCGAATTTCATCAAAACCGTCGCGGCGATAAAGGAAAAATACGGCAATAAAATCGCGCCGATGATTATCCCGAACATGGTTGACGAGAAGATGAAAGGTTTCGTCAAGGTGGCTTACGGCGTTCTCCGCGATTGGGAACGCAACGAACATCCTATCCCCGACAATCTTTTAGAGCCTTATAACGAGGCTCGTCAGGCTCTTTGCGAGGCAGCCGCCGAAAACGACGAGGAACTTCTCGATAAGTTTTTCGCCGAGGGCGACCTTACCGGCGAAGAGATTGAACGCGGCGTCAAACTCGGCGTAAAGGCGTGCAGTACCATAACGGTGCTCGGCGGAAGCGCGTTGAAAAATCAGGGAATTTTCAACCTTATGGATAAGATGGTTTCCACGTTCGTCAGCCCGCAGGACAGATCGCCGATTATAGGCGAGGAAAACGGAAAACCCGTCGAACTCGTCGCTGATCCTAAGGGTAAAACGCTCGTGAGAGTGTTTAAAACGATAGTCGACCCGTTCGTCGGGAAGATGAATATTTTCAGAGTGATAAGAGGTACGGTTAAACCCGGCGATACTCTTACCGATTCGAGAACGGGCGCGAGCGAAAAGATAAGCGCGATGTATCACGTTCTCGGCAAAAAGCAGTTTGCCGCGGACGAAATGCCTGCGGGCGACATAGGCGCGTTCGCGAAACTTTCCGACGTTCAGACGGGCGACACCCTTTACGTCGGCGAAAAAATCACTCTTCCGCCGGTCGCTATGCCCGCGGCAGAATACGCGATGTCCGTCGGCGCGGCTAAAAAGGGCGACGAAGATAAAGTGTTCTCGGGGCTTCGCAGACTGCAGGAAGAAGACACGTCGTTCAGAGTGGAGAAAAACCCCGACACGGGCGAAATGCTCCTTATCGGCGTCGGCGATACGCATCTTGCGGTAATCTGCAAAAAACTCAAAACGAAATTCGGCGCGGACGCCGTTTTGTCCGAACCCAAGGTCGCTTACAGAGAAACTATAAGAAAATCCGCGGAAGGCGAAGGAAAACATAAAAAGCAATCGGGTGGCGCGGGGCAGTACGGTCACTGCAAAGTCAGATTCGAACCCGGCGCGCAGGACGGCGAATACGAATTCGTTGACGCGGTAGTCGGCGGCGTCGTTCCCAAACAGTTTATTCCCGCGGTCGATAAAGGACTTCGCGAAGCGGTTAAAGAGGGCGTTCTTGCGGGATACCCCGTGGTAAACCTTAAATGCACGCTTTTCGACGGAAGTTCGCACCCCGTAGACAGCAAGGAAGTGGCGTTCGTTTCCGCCGCGAAACTCGCCTATCAGGACGGAATGAAAAAGGCTTCGCCTTGTATTCTCGAACCCGTAATGAGAATGGAAATAACCGTTCCCGATAACTATATGGGCGACATAATGGGCGACATGAACAAACGCAGAGGTCGTATTCTCGGAACGGATTCCGTAGACGGAAAAGCCGTTATCACCGCGGAAGCGCCGCAGGCGGAAATTCTTAAATACGCAACCGAACTGAGAAGTATGACGCAGGGCAGAGGCAGTTACGTAACGTCGTTCGAACGCTACGAAGAAGTTCCTTCCAACCTGCAGGATAAAATAATTTCAGAAAAGAAAAAAGAAGCCTGATAAGGCGTAACATATTTGTCGGCTCTGCCGACGGCGCAAAACCTGAATCGTGCAAAATCGGTTCAGGTTTTGTTCGGAGGGTAAATTATAGATGATATTGTCGGTATGTCCGAATCCGTGCGTCGATTGCACGATAGAACTCGATTTGCTGAAAGTCGGCGGACTTAACAGAATCGAAAATAAAATAATAACGTATTCCGGGAAAGCGTTGAACGTCGCGATAGGCGTTTCGCGGCTCGGCGGCGACAGTTTCGCGACGGGTTTTATGTTTGACGAAAACGGAAAAATGTTCGTCCACGCGCTGGACGACGAAAACGTTAAAAACACGTTCGTCTGGAACAAAGGCTCGGCGCGGACTAATTATAAAATCGTTGACAAGCGGTCGATGATGACGGAAATAAACGATAAAGGCGAGAACGTTTCGCCGGAAAATCAGGCGGAACTGATTTCTCTCGTCGGCGAACTTTCAAAATCGGCGAGCGTGGTTGTTATGAGCGGTTCGCTCCCCGGCGGGGTGGAGGACGATTATTATCTCAAATTATCGTCGGTTATCCCTGCAAACGTGAAGAAAATACTCGACACGGGCGGAAACAGAATGATAGCCGGGCTTCGCGGCGGCGCGTTTCTGATAAAACCCAATCTCGACGAACTGCGCGAGATGACGGGCGAACATTACGATTCCATGGACGAAATGGTGAGCGGTTGCGAAAGGCTTGTCGAGGCGGGCGCGGAAAACGTTCTGCTTTCGCTCGGCAGAAAAGGCGCGATTTTAACCGACGGCGACAAAGCGTATTTCTGCAAAAGCGCGACGGTCGCGGTCAACAGCACGGTCGGCGCGGGCGACGGAATGGTTGCCGCGGCGGCGGTGATGATAGAGCAGAACGCCTCATACGACGAGATTCTGCGTTGCGCGGTGGCGGCGGGAACGGCTTCGGTGATGACGCCCGGAACGAATTTGTTTTACAGGGATAAATTCATGGAGATTTACGACAGAATAGCCGTTGAAAGAATAAGATGATTGAATAACAGACGTAGAAAAAGGACGGTTTTTCAGCCGTCCTTTTAGTGTGCTTTTAATATTTTTATCCGTTAATCGGCGTTTTTCTCGTGACCGATAAGTTCTTCTAAAATGCAAATAACCATACGTGGCGTTTAAATAAGTTATTCCTTATCCTTCCATATCATTTTTTGTGTCTTCGTGCGGGGTATCTTCGTGCGAACCAAAAAGATGATCTTCAATATCTAAAACGATATTCAGAATTCCGATAACAAAACAACCCTCGAGAATAAAGATTGTTGAATATACTAACGATAGTAAATTTTTCCCAACTTGAGTTAAAAAAACTATTGAGGCAATAAAACAACAAATGGCACTTAAAACAAGAATGAATTTAACATACGGGTGTTTCATAAATATCCCCCCCTTTTTTTACAGAATACTAACACAAGGAAAGTTAAATGTCAACTAATTATTAAAAAATAACTCATACAAGCAAAAAACAGGCGTAGAAACGGTTATCTTTGACAATACCGCTAATAACCTTATAAACAACATAGGAACGCTGACAACAGGCGTGCCTATGACGGAATCTATGGACGACGGCATGAATACTGCCGTTTTAAATTTAAAAGAGTGTAACGGGGCGAATGTTGTTCTCGAACTTTTTGAGCCTTACGACATAATAAAAGTCACCGAAAAGACAGGTGATTCGACAACAACAAAAATGTACCTCGTAGGCATAGACCATAAAGGAATTGAGAAACGACGTAACGCACGGCGTGAGCGATAAAGCGTTAAAAGAAATTGAGGAACGCAAAGAAGAGTTGTTTGGATATATGGATAGTTTTTTGAATCTCATAAAGACTTCTGATTAAATGTCCGCAAGCGCGTATGGAAAACTTAAAACATAAATAACAAATTCAGGCGGGCGACGGAATTTATTCCGTCGTCCGCCCGGTTTACATATTATTATATCGCCCGATTTACATATTATATATAATGCGGCTTTTTAGCGGTTAAAATAAAGCCCGATGCGGGCGATAAAACAGACATTAAAAATTTTTTAAAATATCGTGAAAAAACGTTTGACAAAATGTTTTACATAGTGTATGATATGTAGGCTGTGTTAAATATGGGTTGAGACAGAAAGTTACTTAATCCACGCTTGTTAACGGGAACCGGACCCGTTATATGAAAGTAGGAAGATAATTTCTGTTGACAATTGTGAGGGTTTAACCCTTGCGACTAACTGCGCGAAAAACGCGATAGAGGTCACTTGCAAACACACAGCGGCGAGTGATTTTTTTATTGGTTTAAGCGCGACACACACGGCAAAGTTGATAATATGTTAGTATAAAACGGAGGTAACAAAATGGCAGGTCAGAAAATCAGAATCAAATTGGCGGCTTACGATCACAAAATGGTAGATCAGGCAACCGAAAAGATTGTTGAAACCATGAAAAAAGCAGGCGCGAAGATAAGCGGTCCGATCCCCCTTCCCACAGAGAAAGAGGTCGTAACCATTCTTCGTTCTCCTCACAAGTATAAGGATAGCAGAGAGCAGTTCGAAATCAGAACTCACAAAAGACTTATCGACATTTACTCCACCAACGCGAAGATTCTCGACAGTATTCATCTTCCCGCAGGCGTAGACGTAAAAATCAAACTCTGATTCAAACAGGTAAAAAGAATTTTTAATATATTCGGAGGTGAACTTTATCTATGAATAAAGCAATCATTGGAAAGAAATTGGGTATGACTCAGATCTTTTCCGCAGACGGAAAAGTAATCCCGGTCACAGTCGTCGAAGCAGGTCCTTGCCCGGTCGTTCAGATCAAAACAACGGGTAACGACGGCTACGAAGCGGTAAAAGTCGGCTTCGGAAACGTAGACGAGAAGAGAGTGAACAAGCCCGACGCGGGTCAGTTCAAAAAAGCAGGCGTAGCGCCCCTCAAAGTTCTGAAAGAATTCAGATTCGACGACGTCAGCGCGTATACCGTAGGACAAGTCATCACTGTTGATACCTTCGCCGAAGGCGATAAGGTCGACGTTGTGGGACTCACGAAAGGTCACGGTTTCTCGGGCGTTATCAAGAGATGGAATCAGCACAGACTTAAAATGACTCACGGCGTAGGTCCCGTTCACAGAGAAGTGGGCTCTATGGGAGCAAACAGTTCTCCGTCGAGAGTTTTCAAGAACAAGCACATGCCCGGACAGTACGGTAACGAAAGAGTGACTATTCAGAATCTTGAAATCGTCAAGGTCGATACCGCTCGTAACGTACTTCTCATAAAGGGAGCGATCCCCGGACCGAAGGGCGGAATCATTACGGTTTCCAACACCGTAAAGTCGGGTAAATAAGGAGCGTGAAAAACTATGCCAAACGTTAAAGTTTATAATATGAAAGGACAAGAGGTAGGAACGAAAGAACTTAGCAACTTGTTTGAAGCGGAATACAACGAGCCGCTCGTTCATCAGGCGGTGGTGACAAGACTTGCCAACATGCGTCAGGGAACGAAAGGCACGCTTACCAGAACGGAAGTCCGCGGAGGCGGTAAAAAGCCTTGGAGACAGAAAGGAACGGGTAACGCAAGACAGGGTTCGATAAGGGCTCCGCAGTGGGTAAAGGGCGGCGTCGTCTTTGCTCCGAAGTCGAGAGATTTCAGCAAGAAGATGAACAAGTTCGCTCGTCGCGGCGCGCTTTTGTCCGCGGTTTCCAAGAGAGTTGCCGACAACGATTTCTTCGTGATCGACAACATCGCCGTTAAGGACGGAAAGACCAAAGAAATGGTCGAATTCATGAAGGCGTTCAAATTCGAGAAGAGCGTTCTCGTGGTAATGAGCGACAACGACGCGCTCGTTATCAGAGCGGCAAAGAACATCAAGGCTTTGCAGACTCTCCCCGTGAACGAACTCAACACTTACGACGTTGTCAAAAACAGCGTACTCGTAATGTCTGCAGACGCTGTCGATAATTTGCAAGCCGTTTACGGAGCGATGTTCGACAACAATTTTGCGAATCAGGAGGATGACGAATAATTTATGGAAAGAGATATCATTATTAAACCTATTCTTTCCGAAAAGAGTTACGAAACCATCAAAGATAAGAAATACACTTTCATGGTTGCGAAGGACGCCAATAAAACGGAGATCAAACTCGAAGTTGAAAGAAAGTTCGACGTTCAGGTCGAAAAAGTCAACACTGTGAACTGCCACGGCAAACTTAAGAGAATGGGCAGATCGCAAGGCTATACGCCCGATTATAAAAAGGCTATAGTTACCCTTAAAAAAGACAGCAAGGGCATTAAGTTCTTTGAGTCGTTACAATAATACGGAGGATCTGAATTATGGGAATTAAGAGATATAAACCGACTTCCCCGGCTCGTCGTTTTATGACGGTTTCGACGTTTGAAGAGATTACCTGCACGAAGCCCGAAAGATCTTTGCTTGAAGATCAGAGACATACCGCAGGCAGAAATGCTCAGGGAAGAATCACCGTTCGTCATCACGGCGGCGGCAATAAGAGAAAATATCGTATCATCGATTTCAAGAGAAATAAAGACGGAATCGAAGCGACGGTCAAGACGATCGAATACGATCCGAACAGAACGGCGAACATCGCCCTTCTCGTTTATAAGGACGGAGAAAAGAGATATATTCTCGCTCCTCTCGGTCTTAACGTAGGTGATAAACTCGTGTCCGGCAAGGACGCCGATATCAAAGTCGGCAACGCCCTTCCGCTCGAATTTATCCCCGTCGGTACGATGATTCACAACATCGAACTTCAGCCCGGCAAGGGCGGTCAGATCGCGAGAAGCGCGGGCATGGCTGCTCAACTTATGGCAAAAGAAGGCGGAATGGCCACTCTTAAAATGCCGAGCGGAGAAATGAGATACGTTTCGATCAAGTGCAAGGCTACGATCGGTCAGGTCGGTAACCTCGATCACGAAATCATCAGAGTAGGTAAGGCAGGTAAGACCAGACATATGGGTATCAGACCTACCGTAAGAGGCGCGGTCATGAACCCGTGCGATCACCCGCACGGCGGTGGTGAAGGTAAGGCTCCCGTCGGACACGCAGGTCCGCTTACTCCGTGGGGTAAACCGGCTCTCGGCTACAAGACGAGAAAGAAGAAGAATAAGACTGACAAGTTTATTCTTAAGAGAGTTAACTGAGGAGGTTAGAACAGTATGAGCAGAAGTGTTAAGAAAGGACCTTTCGTTCAAGAGAAATTACTTAAAAGAGTAGAAGCGTTGAACGCAGAGAATAAGAAATCCGTTTTAAAGACCTGGTCGAGAAGTTCGACGATATTCCCTCAGATGGTCGGTCATACGATTGCCGTTTACGACGGAAGAAAGCACGTACCCGTATATATTACGGAAGATATGGTAGGCTGCAAACTCGGCGAGTTCGCTCCGACCAGAACCTTCAAAGGTCACGCAGGCTCGAAAACGACCGGTAAATAAGAAGGGAGGTAGAGAATAATGGCTACAAACGCTAGAGAAAGAAAAAAGAAGTACGTAGCGAACGCTAAGGCAGAAACCGGCGTTTCGGCAACGGCTAAATATATCAGAATATCTCCTTACAAGATCAGACCCGTTCTCGATCTTATAAGAGGCAAGAAGGTCACCGAAGCGGAAGCGATGCTTGAGAACATTCCCAAGGCGGGATCCGAACCCATCAGAAAGGTTCTTCTCTCCGCCGCTGCGAACGCAGAGCACAACAAGGGATACGATAAAGCCGAACTTTACGTTAAAGCGTGCTATGCCGATCAGGGCCCGACGCTTAAGAGAATGCAACCCATGGCTCACGGAAGAGGTTTCCGTATCTTGAAGAGAACGAGCCATATCACGGTCGTAGTCGACAACGCTAAGGCGGAATAACCAGGAGGATGTTATGGGACAGAAAGTTAATCCACACGGTTTAAGAGTAGGAGTAATTAAAGGTTGGGATACTCAGTGGTATGCCGACAAGAAAGATTTCGGCGCTTTCCTTAAAGAGGACTACGAAATAAGAAAATTCATAAAGGACACCTATTATGCGTCTGCGATTTCCAAAATCGCGATCGAAAGAGCCGCGGGCAGAATCGCTATCACGATTTACACCGCAAGACCGGGCGTTCTTATCGGAAAAGCCGGAGCGGGAATCGAAGTAATCAAAAAGCAACTTGCTAAAGTTACGAAAGGCAAACAGGTTTCCGTTAACATTATCGAGGTAAGAAAACCCGATTGCGACGCGCAACTCGTTGCCGAATCCATCGCCGCTCAACTCGAAAAGAGAGCGTCTTTCAGAAGATGTATGAAGCAGGCTATCGGCAAATCCATGAGAATGGGCGTCAAGGGCGTAAAGGTTATGGTAAGCGGCCGTCTTGACGGCGCGGAAATCGCGAGATGCGAACAGTATCACGACGGTTCCATTCCTCTTCAGACCCTTCGCGCGGATATCGATTACGGTATCGCTACGGCTCACACCACGTTCGGCGCGATCGGTATAAAGGTATGGATTTATAACGGCGAAGTTTTAGGCGACGCTAAAAGATCCGAAGGAGGCAAAGCGTAATTATGTTGATGCCAAAAAGAGTTAAAAGAAGAGCGCAGCACCGCGGCAGAATGACCGGTAAGGTCACCAAGGGCAACAAGATCGCGTACGGCGATTTCGCTCTCGTAGCCGAAGGATCGGCATGGGTAACGTCCAACCAGATAGAAGCGGCCAGAATCGCGATGACGAGATTCGTCAAACGTGGCGGTCAGGTCTGGATCGACATATTCCCTCACAAACCTATAAGCAAAAAGCCTGCTGGAACGAGAATGGGTTCCGGAAAAGGCGGAGTTGAGTATTGGGCGGCGGTTGTCAAACCGGGCAGAGTACTTTTCGAAATGGCGGGCGTATCCGAAGCCGACGCAAGAGAGGCTATGAGGCTTGCCGGCTATAAACTTCCCATCAAGACGAAGTTCGTAGTCAAAGAAAAAACGACAGAAGGAGTTGAAGGTTAAACATGAAAGCGCAAGATATTCACGGTATGACCAACGATGAGTTGCAGGTAAAACTTGCCGAACTCAAAGACGAACTTTTTAACCTTCGTTTCCGCCACGCAGTAAACGAACTTGAAAATCCTAACGTTATTAATTCCACGAAGAAAGACATCGCGAGAATCAAAACGGAAATACGCGCCAGAGAAATTAAGGCGAACGTTTAACGCGGAGGAGAGAAGATGGAAAGAAATTTAAGAAAAGAAAGAGTCGGATTAGTTGTGTCCGACAAAATGGATAAGACGGTCGTGGTAAGCGTCGAACTTAAAGCAACTCATCCGCTTTACAAAAAGACCATCACCACCACCAAGAAATACAAAGCGCACGACGAAGAAAACGTATGCGGAGTAGGCGATAAGGTAAGAATAGTCGAAACCAGAAAACTTTCCAAGGATAAGAACTGGAGAGTCGCCGAGATAATCGAAAAGGCTAAATAATATAGGAGGAGCAAGAAATGATACAACCACAGACCAGATTAAAAGTTGCCGATAACTCGGGCGCTAAAGAAATCATGTGCATCAGAGTTCTCGGCGGTTCGTTCAGAAAATGTGGAAACATCGGCGACGTAATCGTTGCCAGCGTTAAGACTGCGACTCCGGGCGGAGCCGTAAAGAAAGGCGACGTAGTCAAAGCGGTTATCGTCAGAAGTTCCAAGGGACTCAGACGTCCCGACGGAACGCATATCAAATTCGACGACAACGCGGCGGTAATAATCGACAATCAGAAGCAGCCGAGAGGAACCCGTATCTTCGGACCTGTCGCGCGCGAACTTCGTGAAAAAGATTATATGAAGATAATATCGCTCGCGCCGGAAGTGCTGTAAGGAGATCGGACTATGAAGATTAAAAAGAATGATACCGTATATGTAATTGCCGGTAAGGACAAGAAAACCACGGGAAAAGTACTTTCCGTAGACGCCGAAGCCAACAAGATCAAAGTCGAAGGCGTATGCGTTCAGATGAAACATCGGAAGGCGAGAAAGGCTAACGAAACGAGCGGAATCGTTAAAGTAACCGGTTCTATCGACGCTTCCAACGTAATGGTTGTCTGCCCTGCTTGCAACGCTCACACGAGAGTGGGATATTCTATCGTAGGCGATAAGAAGATCAGAGTCTGCAAGAAGTGCGGCAAGCCGCTCGACGTAAAAGCCGAGGCGAAGAAAGCCGCCAAGAAAGCCGCGACGAAGAAAACGGACGACGGCGCAGCAAAGAAAAAGACCGCCGCCACGGCAGCAAAGAAAAAGACCGCTGACACGGCAGCAAAAAAGACTACTAAAAAGCCCGCAGCGAAGAAAGCGGCGGATAAAGCCGAATAAGGAGAAATAAAATGGCAGACAAAAAGACTCAGGTTGCTAAAGAAACTGCAACCGATTCGAAGTATGTTAGCAGAAAGAAGGAATTGTACGAGAAAGAAGTCGTTCCGTATCTCATGAAACATTTCGGATACAAGAACATCAATCAATGCCCCAAACTCGTCAAGATAACCATCAACAACGGTCTCGGCGACATTAAGGACAACGCAAAAAGCGTACAACTCGCTCAGCAGGAACTCGCCCTCATTTCGGGACAGAAAGCCGTTCTCACCAAGGCTAAGAAGTCGGTAGCGAACTTCAAGGTAAGAGAAGGAATGAACGTCGGCGTGAAGGTAACCCTCAGACAGGACAGAATGTACGATTTCTTCGATAAACTCGTATCGATAGCCCTTCCCAGAGTAAGGGATTTCAAGGGAGTTCCGTCCAAGAGTTTCGACGGAAGAGGAAACTACGCTATGGGCGTTAAGGAACAACTCATATTCCCCGAAATCCAGTACGATCAGGTTGAAAAGGTCAGAGGTTTCGATATTTGCATCGTAACCACCGCCAACACGGACGAAGAAGCGAGAGAACTTCTTAAGGCAATGGGAATGCCTTTCAAAGCTAATTAAGGAGAACACGAATCATGGCAAAAACAGCAATGATAAATAAACAGAAAAAGACACCGAAATTCTCTACCAGAGGATATACGAGATGTTCTATCTGCGGAAGACCGCACGCCGTTCTGAAAAAATACGGAGTATGCCGTATCTGCTTCAGAGAATTAGCTTACAAGGGACAGATTCCCGGCGTAAAAAAGGCAAGTTGGTAAGAGGAGGTTTAGATAAAAATGACAGATCCTATCGCAGATATGCTCACACGTATCAGAAACGCGCTTACGGTTAAGCACGACACGGTTGAAATTCCCGCGTCGAACATGAAGAAATCGATTGCGCAGATACTTTTAGACGAAGGTTACATTACGAAATACGACGTCGTTAAGGAAGACGGCGACGTACAGGGTAAAATCGTAATCGAATTAAAATACGGACCCAAGGGCGAAAGAGTCATCAACGGACTCAAGAGAATATCCAAACCGGGCCTCAGAATCTATGCCGGATGCGAAGAACTTCCCAAGGTTTTAGGCGGACTCGGAATCGCGATTATCTCGACTCCCAAGGGTGTAATGACAGACAAGGCTGCAAGAAAGTCCAACCACGGCGGCGAAGTTCTTGCATACGTCTGGTAAGGAGGTCGAATCAATGTCAAGAATAGGAAGAGAGCCGGTCGAAATGCCGGCAGGAGTAACTTTAACGGCAGAAAACGGCTTGCTTACGGTAAAAGGACCTCTCGGAACGCTTACTCAGGATTATGACGCGGCTAACATTTCCTTCACGGTTGAAGGAAACGTCGCTCACGTTAAGAGAGCGTCGGAAGAGGATGCAATCAAGGCTAAACACGGCTTATACAGAGCGCTTCTTCACAACATGGTTGTCGGCGTAACCAAAGGTTACGAGAAAAACCTTGTCGTAAACGGCGTAGGTTGGAAAGTCGCTCAGACCGGCAAGGATATTACCCTTTCGGTCGGTTTCAGCCACAACATAGTCGTAAACGCTGTCGACGGAATCACCCTTACGGCAGTATCCCCCACGGAGATAAGCGTTAAGGGAATCGATAAGGTATTAGTCGGTCAGATAGCCGCAAATATCAGAGCAATCAGAAAGCCCGAACCTTACCACGGCTACGGTATCGCTTACAAAGACGAAGTGATCGAACGTAAGGAAGGCAAGACAGCGGGTAAATAAGGAGTAAACTGATATGATATCGAAAATTGATAAAAATACCGACAGAAAGAGAAGACACTGCAGAGTCAGAGCGAAAATCTCCGGAACGGCGGCTTGCCCCAGACTTTGCGTTTACAGAAGTCTTAATCACATTTATGCACAGATTATCGACGACGTGAATGGTAACACCCTCGTCGCTTGCTCCACCAAAGAGAAAGCCGTTGCGGCTCTTCTCGGCGAAAAGAACAAGTCGGAACAGGCGAAAGTCGTCGGAATCGAACTCGCTAAGAAAGCAACCGCGAAGGGAATCGAAGAAGTCGTTTTCGACAGAGGCGGATACCTTTACATCGGAAGAGTCAAGAACTTAGCGGACGGCGCCAGAGAAGGCGGCTTGAAATTCTAAGAGGAGGAAGCGAAAAATGGCAAGAGAAAATAACAGACCTCAAAGAAAGCAAGATCGCGACGACGGTCTTTGCAAAAAACTTATAGCCGTCAACCGTATTACCAAAGTTGTTAAGGGCGGACGTAAAATGCGTTTCGCGGCTCTCGTGGTCGTCGGCGACGAAAACGGCAAAGTAGGTTGCGGCAGCGGAAAGGCGAACGAAGTTCCCGAAGCAATCGAAAAGGCAACCGCTCAGGCGAAAAAGGCAATGCGCAAGGTTTCCCTGGTTAACACCACTATTCCTCACACCGTGATCGGAAAATTCGGCAGAGGCTCGGTTCTCATGATGCCCGCCGAAGAAGGTACCGGAGTTATTGCCGGCGGTCCCGTTCGTGCGGTAATGGAAGCCGTAGGCATCAAGAACATCAGAACGAAATCTCACGGAACGAGCAACCCCGTCAACATGGTTAAGGCCGTAATCGAAGGACTTAACGAACTCAAAACGGTTGAAGAAGTTGCCGCGCTTCGCGGTAAGTCCGCCGAAGAGATTTTAGGTTAAGGAGGTACTTTGAGATGGAAAAACAAGTTAAAGTAACTCTTATAAAAAGCACGATCGCCTGCCTTCCCAAGCAGAAAGCAGTCATCGCCGCTTTAGGACTCAGAAAAATTAATCATTCGAAGATTTTTACCGATAACGCTACGCTTCAGGGTCAGTTGGCTCTCGTTTCGCACATGGTAAAAGTCGAGAACGTATAAGGAAGGTGCACAATGAGAATTGGTCAATTATCGCCTGCAGAAGGCGCAAGAACTTCCAAAAAGAGATTAGGTCGCGGTATCGGATCCGGACTCGGCAAGACCAGCGGTAAAGGTCACAAGGGTCAGTGGGCGAGAAGCGGCGGCGGAGTAAGACCGGGATTCGAAGGCGGACAGATGCCTTTAACCCGTCGTGTTCCCAAACGCGGATTCAACAATCATTTCAAGGTTGTTTACACCGTAGTAAACATCGATAAACTCGCTTTATTCGAAGCCGGCGCGGTCGTGGATTATGACGCGCTCGTCGCCAACGGTCTCGTAAAAGTCGTTAAAAACGCAGCGGGACTTAAAGTTCTCGGCAAGGGCAAACTCGACGTTGCTCTGACGGTTAAAGCGTCTAAGTTCTCGGAAGCCGCCAAGAAGGCTATCGAGGCTGCGGGCGGAACGGCTGAAGAAGTTTAATTCTTCTTTTAAAGCGGAGGTAGAAAATGTTTGAAACGATTAAAAACGCATTCAAAGTCAAGGAAATAAGAATTAAAATACTTTGGACTTTGCTTTTCTTACTTCTTTACAGAATCGGGAGTTATATTCCCGTTCCGGGCGTCGGAGATAAGTTATTAAGTACAAATCAGGATTTTTCTTATTTAAAGATAATGAACATGATGACAGGTGGTTCGCTTGCAAACGGAACGTTGTTTGCAATGGGCATCGGACCGTACATTAACTCATCGATCATTATGCAACTTCTGGCAGTGGCAATTCCGCCTCTCGAAAGATTATCCAAACAGGGCGAAGAAGGAAGAAGAAAGATTTCGTCTTACACGAGATATTTAACTATCCTTCTCGCAATCATTCAATCTGTCGGCATCATAATCAGTTACGGTTCGGCAGAGGGAACGGGCGCAGAACTCAGCGCGATTTTAGCAGGCGGAGCCGCTAACACCAACGGATTCACCGACGCGCTCAGTTATATCGTCATAGTATTGTTCTACACGGCAGGTTCGTGCATCACGATGTGGATAGGCGAAAGAATTACCGAACACGGTTTGTCCAACGGTATTTCGCTCCTTATCTACGCGGGTATCATCGCGTCGTTCGCAACGTTCGTCATCAACGAGTTCAGCATCGTATTCCTTTCGGGATCGGGGCTTGCAAAGGACGAACTCTGGAAATTCATCGGTTACATTATAATCATTATCGTGGTTTTCGCTGCAATCGTATGGATAGAACTCGCGGAAAGAAAAATCAAAGTTCAGTACGCAAAACAGGTTAAGGGAAGAAAAATGTACGGCGGACAGTCCACCGAAATCCCGATCAAAGTCAACGCAAACGGCGTTATGCCGCTCATCTTCGCGTTCTCGATCCTTTCTTTCCCCGAACTTCTCGGAACGCTCTTCGGCTGGAAGGGATTTCTCAACTTCTGGAGTATGTATCTCGGCGCTTCGTCGAAATACCCGTTCTATTCGATTATTCTTTGTTTGCTTATTCTGTTCTTTGCGTTCTTCTATTCGCAGATTCAGTTCCAGCCGGAAGATATATCGAAAACCATTCAGCAGAACGGCGGATTTATCCCCGGAATAAGACCCGGAAAGCCCACCGCGGATTATCTTAAAAAGACGTCCGGCAGACTTACGCTTTTCGGCGCGATATTCCTCGCTCTTCTTGCTCTTATCCCGTCGCTCGTACTCAACGCGATTTTGCCTCAGGCAAGTTCGTCGGGTTCGTTCAGCGCGACAGGTATGCTCATCGTAGTATCCGTTGCTCTCGAGTTCGACACCGCGCTCGAATCGCAGATTATGGCGAAAAAATATAAAGGATTCCTTAAATAAGATGAAAGTTATCTTATTAGGCGCGCCCGGCGCGGGAAAAGGTACGCAAGCCGTAAGACTTGCCGAGAAATACAATATTCCCCATATTTCCACGGGTGATATTTTCAGAAGCAACATCAAAGAAAGAACCCCCATCGGGATCGTGGCTAAGTCCTATATCGATAAAGGACAACTCGTTCCCGACGAGGTGACGGTACAGATAGTCAAGGAAAGACTCGAGAAAGACGACTGCAAAAACGGTTATCTTCTCGACGGATTTCCGAGGACCGTATCGCAGGCTCAGGCTCTCGACGAAATTTCGGACGTTGACGTAGTCGTCAACATCGACGTGCCTCTTCACAAATTGATGAGAAGAATCACGGGAAGAAGAGTTTGCGGCAAGTGCGGAGAAAGTTATCATATCGATTATCTCGGCGATAAGACGACGTGCGGTAAATGCGACGGCGAACTTATTCAGAGAGCGGACGATAACGAAGAAACGGTCGGCAAAAGACTTGAAGTTTACGAAAAACAGACTGCGCCGCTGATCGAGTACTACAAAGGAAAGGAAAAACTTTTCAACGTGGACGGCGACGGCGATATAAACGCGGTATTCAATGCGATCACCGAAAGGTTAGGCTAAACAGATGATATATATAAAGAGCGATAAAGAAATTGAGTTAATGAGAAAACCGTGCCAGATAGTGCGCGACGTGTTGCGCCTTTGCGAAGATAAAATCAAAGCGGGCATGACGACGAAAGAACTCGATAAAATCGCCTACGATTACATCACGTCGTGCGGAGCAAAGCCGTCGTTCCTCGGATACGGCGGATTCCCGGCGGCAACGTGCATATCGATAGACGAGCAGGTCGTTCACGGGTTTCCATCGGACAGAATAATCGAAGAAGATCAGATCGTAAGCGTAGACGTGGGCGCGTATTTCAACGGTTTCCACGGCGATGCGGCGAGAAGTTTGTACGTCGGACATATCAGTCCGGAAAAGAAAAAACTCATCGACGTTACGAGAGAATGTTTCTTTGAGGGAATCAAAGGTATATGTATCGGAAGCGCGCTCGGAGATATCGGAGCGCAGGTTCAGGAACACGCCGAAAAGAACGGTTTTTCGGTCGTGAGAGATATGGTCGGACACGGCGTGGGGAGAAATCTTCACGAAGATCCGTCCGTACCGAATTACGGCAGAAGAGGCGTCGGCGTAAGGCTGAAAAGAAATATGACGATTGCGATAGAGCCTATGATCAACATGGGCGGCTATGAAGTCGACATAGACGGCTGGAAATGCGTGACGAGCGACGGAAAACCGTCCGCTCATTACGAAAACACGGTGCTTATCGGTGACAACGGAGTAGAAATACTGACGCTATAAGCAGTAAAACCGAAACAAAGCGTTGCTAAAAATCTGATGGTAAAAAGTGTAAACTTTTTAACTTTAAAGGAAGACGCTGAAAGCAACGCTTGAAAAGGGCGGAAAGCCCAAAAATAAAATTGGAGGAGCAAACTGTGTCAAAGGACGACGTTATAGAGGCGGAAGGCGTTATCGAAGAGGCGTTACCGAACGCCACGTTCAAAGTCAAATTATCAAACGGATACGTGATAACAGCCTATATCTCCGGAAAACTCCGTATGAATTATATCAAAATCATACCGGGCGATTCGGTTAAGATAGAAATGAGCCCTTATGATCTGACCAAAGGTCGGATAGTCTGGCGTAGCAAAAACTGACAATTTTGTTAATTTAAACTTAAAATCGGAGGATTTAGAAAATGAAAGTAAGACCATCAGTGAAACCTATGTGCGATAAGTGCAGAGTCATTAAGAGAGAAGGAAAGGTTATGGTTATTTGCTCGAAGAACAAGAGCCATAAACAAAGACAGGGTTAATTACTTTTCAAATCTCGGGAAACCGAAACAAAAAAAACAAATTTAAAAAATTCGGAGGATATACAAAATGGCTCGTATTGCCGGCGTAGATTTACCAAGAGAAAAACGCGTAGAAATCGGTATCACGTATATATACGGAATCGGAAGACCTACGGCAACAAAGATTCTGAAAGCAACCGGCGTCAATCCGGACACGAGGGTTAAAGACCTTACGGAAGACGACGTTGCAAAACTCAGAGAATATATCGAACACCACCTTAAGGTTGAAGGTGAACTTAAGAGCGAAGTATCGCTTTCCATTAAAAGACTTATGGAAATCGGTTGCTATCGCGGCGTAAGACACAGAAAAGGTCTGCCCGTAAGAGGTCAGAGTTCGAAGAGAAACGCGAGAACGAGAAAAGGTCCGCGTCGCACGGTCGCTAAGAAGAAGACCGCAAGCAAGTAATAAAAGGAGGTAAACAGAAATGGCTGTAAAAAAGGTCGTAAAGAAACGTAAAGAATCTAAAAACGTAGACAAAGGTCAGGTTCACATCAAATCCTCCTTTAACAACACCATCGTTACCGTTACCGATATGAACGGAAACGACTTGGCTCACTGCAGTTCGGGCGCGCTCGGCTTCAAAGGTTCGAGAAAAAGCACCCCGTTCGCTGCTCAGCAGGCTGCCGAAACCGCAGCAAAAGCGGCGATGGAACACGGACTTCGCTCTGTCGAAGTATACGTAAAAGGACCCGGACAGGGCAGAGAATCGGCTATCAGAGCGCTCGGAAACGTAGGCTTGGAAGTTACGCTTATTCAGGACGTATCTCCCATTCCTCACAACGGATGCCGTCCGCCGAAACGTCGTAGAGTTTAATAGGGAGGTAAATAAGCGATGGCTAAATATACAGACGCAAAGTGCCGCTTGTGCAGACGCGAAGGCGGTAAGTTATTCTTAAAAGGCGACAAGTGCTACAAGACTTCTTGTCCTTTCGAAAAAAGACCGGTAGCGCCCGGACAGCACGGAGCAGACAGAAAGAAGGTTTCCGAGTACGGACTTCAACTTCGTGAAAAACAGAAGGCTAAGAGAATTTACGGCATACTCGAATCTCAGTTCAGAGATTATTACGAGAAAGCCGATAGAATGAAGGGTATCACGGGTGAAAACATGCTTTCTCTTCTCGAGAGAAGACTTGACAACGTGGTTTACAGAATGGGTATAGCGGTTTCGAGAAGTCAGGCGCGTCAACTTGTAACGCACGCTCACTTCAACGTTAACGGCAGACCCGTTGACATAGCGTCCTTCCAGGTTAAGGTCGGCGACGTTATTTCCGTAAAAGAAGGAAAGAAGTCCTCGCCCTATTTCGAAGCGTTAAAAGGCGCGGCAAAGAGCGCGAAGATGCCCAAGTGGCTCGATTTCGACGCTGAGAAGTTAGAAGGAAAAATTCTTGCACTTCCGACGAGAGAGGATATTGATTCGCAGATTACCGAACAGATGATTGTCGAGTTGTATTCTAAGTAATATATACCATAACAAATAATCAGGAGGTATATTTTTCTATGATGGAAATAGAAACGCCCAAGATAGTGACCGTTGAAAGCGACGACAGAACGTATGCGAAGATAACTGCCGAACCCCTTGAAAAGGGATTCGGACTTACCCTCGGTAACGCTTTGAGAAGAACGCTTTTATCGTCTCTTCCGGGAGCGGCGGCGCAGGGAATAAAATTTGCTAACGGAATCGTTAAGCACGAATTTTCCACGGTGCCGGGAGTAAAAGAGGACGTAACCGAAATTATATTGAACATTAAGGGAATAGCGTTCAAAACCACCACGACGACTCCCGAATTCAAAAAGGTATTAAGGCTTTATAAAACGGGTCCCGCGATCGTTCTTGCGGGAGATATCGCGTCCGATATGGAAGTTGAAGTACTCAACAAGGACGCGTATATTTGCACGCTCGATAAAGGCGCTGTACTCGATATGGAAATTACCATAGGGAGGGACAGAGGTTATAAAGGCGCAGAACACAACAAGACGGAAGAAATAGATTATATTCCTATCGATTCTATCTATACGCCTGTTAAAAAGGTAAGTTATAACGTTGAAAGCACGAGAGTCGGTCAAAGTACAGATTACGATAAACTCACGCTCGAAGTCTGGACTAACGGCGCTTTCTCCGGAAAAGAGATAATAAGCCTTGCCGCAAAAATTCTCGGCGAGCATATTCAACTCTTTGCGCTCAGCACCGTTATGAGCGGACCGGTAATGGTCCAGTCTCCAAAGGAAAACCTGGACCAGATAATCAATATGAGCATCGAAGAGATGGATTTGTCCGTGCGTTCTTATAACTGCTTGAAAAGAGCAAACATTCACACTGTGGGCGATTTGACCAAGAAGACGGAAGACGATATGCTTAAAGTCAGAAATCTCGGCAAGAAATCGCTCGACGAGGTAATCTACAAATTAGGTACCTACGGTTTATCATTAAAGGAAAAGGAGGACTAAAGAAATGCCAAGAAAATTAGGTATGACAACCACGCAGAGAAAAGCGGTATTAAGAAATCAGGCGTCGAACCTTTTGTGGTATGGCAGAATCGAAACTACTCTCGGCAGGGCTAAAGAACTCAGATCGTACGTAGAAAAGATTATCACGCTTGCCATCAACAGTTATGACGACGTTATCGAAACGACCGTAACCACTAAAGATAAAAAAGGCAAAGACGTAACCACCAAAGTTCTTAAGGACGGAGGAAAGAAACTCGCCGCAAGAAGAAAGATTATGAGCCTTACTTATGATCTTCAGGAACAGAGAGGAAAGAGCGTTGAAAAGAACGCCGACGGCGACGTCAAAGTAACGAGAGAATCCATAAAGGATTTCAAGGCGAGAACCGCGGGCGTAAAGCATCCGCTCGTCGAGAAGATCTTCAACCAGATCGCTCCCGAATACGCCGAATCCGGAAGGAAGGGCGGTTATACGAGAATTTACCAACTCGGTATGAGAAGAGGCGACGCCGCTGACGTTGCTATCATCGAACTCGTAAAATAATCCGACGTTAAAAAATCTCAAAGGGCTTCAGAAGAAGCCCTTTTTGTCGTGAGCAAAATTTTGTTGTCTATAATATTGTTCGCGGAATTTTCGTTGCGGCGAGATTTTTCTTGCGGCGAGATTTTTCTTGCGGCGAAGTTTTCGTTACGAGCGGAATTTTCGCTACGAGCGAACCTTTCGTCGTCGGAGTTTTTTCGCGGGCGAAAAATTTGTCGCAAAAAAATTTTTTTAAGACAGCCGTAAACTTTTCCCGAAGCAACCGGCATTGCCATAAAAAATCGTATTTATCGGTCATTCAAATGTAAAAAAGTGCCGATAATCGACTTATAGGCGGACTTATTGTTTTTTCGGCGTTGCGGAACGCCGTATTCCGACCGTAAACAAATCGGAAGATTTGCTTTTAAAAAATCCGAAAAGAAGCAAATTTTAGTAATATTTATCGCAAAAAACGAGCAAAAATCGACTGCGGGCTGCGCGAAAAAACTAAAAAAAACCACCGAAAAAATCAAAAAAAATCGCAAAAACAATTGAAATAATTCGCGTAATATGTTATTATAAATATAATAGAAGTAAAAGTGTTTGTCCGATTGCAAACATGCGGCAGGCGGAGAGCAACGCCGCGCGGACGCAATCGAAAAAAGGGAGAACGTCTATGGAAAACAGGTTCGGTAAAAAGAAAATATCGTTCGCCGTCCTCGCTTTGCTCATGGCGCTGTTTACGGCGTTATTTGCATCGTCTTGCGGGAATAACGGCAACGGTTCCGATTCGCTGCCGGGCGGCAACGAGTCGGTGAGTCCGATCGACAAAAGCGCGACTGTAGCGGACGCGCACCTTCCCGCTTATAAGACGTACGCGACATACCCCGATCTGAACGTTGAATCGCTCAGGGCTCGCCGCGACGAACTTGTAGTCGGAATAATCGGAAGCGAGGCGAAAAAAGGCTACAAAAAACTATTCGCCGAAGCGTCTAAAGACGGAAACGTCGTCGACGAGTCGATTATCGTTTACGATCCCGATCCCGAAAACGCGAAGTTCGACGAACTCGTCCGCAAGGTGAATAATTACATAGGCGAGGAAAAGTCGGGAGCCGTTACGCATGAAGATATGCTTACGGCGGCGAAACTTCTGTACGAGGATCACGATCTTAACGGTTTGTACGGAATTTATCAGACGGCTTACAAGTTCTACGCTAACTTCGTTTATATGCGTAAGGACAATTCTGTCAGAAGCAACGGCGGGTATTTATCCGAAGATCCGGACGATCTGGCAGGATTTAAGGCGAAAGAGATAATCGCGAACGCGAAACAGATTCTGAAAAAGAAACTGAAGATTTCCGGCGCGGACGACGAAACTCGCTCCGATTGCACGACGAACTGCAACGCGACTTACGCGCAAGGATACGTCGGAGCGTTTGAAAAAGACGTTTTGCCGGGAATGGTGAAAGACAGTGCGCAGGCGAAAACAAAACTCGAGGACGCGCAAAAGACTTTCGATTTTTATTACAACCTTCTGTTCAAATCCGGTAAGTACGAGGACGAAACGATAAACGCTTCGGGACTTACCGCTCAGCAGATAGTTTACGGCGGAGAGAACGCCGAGAAAGCCGCCGAGGCAGCGGAAGCGGAGCGTATATTTCAGAAAGCGCTTATGCAGGCGGATTTCAAAATTTCAGCAGCGAGCGCGAGCGACTTCGACAGCAGGCTTTCTCAAAGAACGAACAAGTACGTAGAAAACGCCACCGTCACCAAGGGACTTAAAACCTATATGGAAGCCGCGAACGAAAAAGTAAACGGTTTCGGGAAAACGGCGAGCATCGAAAGCGCGGATACCGAAGAAGAACGCAACGCCAAGACGGACGCCAAGATAGCCGAACTCGCGGCGATCGAAGGGTATCTCAATCACTTTGAAACTCTCGGAGATTACACGCTCGAATTGTCCGGCGGAGCGAAAAAAATAGACCTCAAATCCGTGTCGTTCATAGACGAGGCGAGCGAAGAGGGGAGCGGACAAAAGGGTTCGGACTGGATTGTCGTAAGAGGTATTCTCAACAAATATTCGAGCCTTACCAAATCCGCCGTCGACGCCATAAGGATTTCCAACGCGGGCAAATACGGTGTTTCCGCAGACGCGACGGTAAGTTACAACGTCGACATAGCGAACGACCTTGCGGACGCGTTGACGAACAGATACTCGACGACGGAGAAACCGAAATATAACGGCGTAGAGATAGCGAACGGTTTTGCAAACAGTTACAGAAAGGACGGCGCGCTCGATATCGCCGGGAGAGCCACAAAATCCGTTTCCTGGTTCTTAAACGTCGCATCGATAACTTATCAGCCGGCAGAACACGAAAAGATATTCGCGATCGACGCGTTAAACAATATTTTCCCGCCGGATAACGCGATTACGGGATTCCTGAATAAGATATTCCCGCAGGAAAAAATTCCGACGATAAAGATAACCGCGCTCGATAAAGACGGAAACGAAATAAAGTGTTTCGACGCGAATGCGAAACTCAGGGTTGTGTTCGGTGAAACCGCGTCGACGGAGAGGAATATAAACATAATCCTCAACAACGAGAAAAAACTCGAAACCGCGACGGCAGGGCTTACCGAAGAACAAAAAGGTTATCTGAAAAACGTTCACAGCCTTAAATATTATATTTCGTTTTCGGTGATGAATCCCGCCGAAACGGCGGAAGTCGGCAAGACCGATAACGGCGGAAATTATCTCGCGATGGACGAAAAGGAATTTGAAAAAATCAAGTCCGTCAACGAGGGGATGAAGTTCAGAGTCGAATTGACGTTCGACAAGGAAAAGGTGCAAAACGCGAGCGAGTTCGTAGCCGTCGGATACGGCCATTCGAAATTTAAATTCGTCAGCGACAACAAACAGGAAATAAAAGACGGAGATGAGGATATAAAAATGACATTCTTCTTAGAAAACGTAACCACCGCGATGTCGGTAGGTATCTTAAGTCAGGATTCTTTCAAGAACATAGCGTTATTCGTGGCAATAGGCGTCATTGCGCTTATCGCCGTAGTAATCATTATTTGCGCTATCGTCGCTCACGGCAAACGCAAAAAATATAAAGTCAGATACAACGCAATGGGCGGCAAATTCTCCGGCGGACAGAGAATCAAAAATTGCAAGAATTACAATTATCCCGATAATCCTATGAGAAAAGGTTACCAGTTCATGGGCTGGTACGCCAACAAAAAATGCACCAAGAAGTTCGAAGCGGGCAAAAACAAGAGCGCGTGCGTTATGGCTTACGCCAAATGGATGCCGCAGGAAAAATTTGAAAAACTGAGCGAGGCTCAGGACGCTATAACCAAGAGAGTTAACGCCAGCGGAGAATACCGCGGCAAGGCTCACGGAACAGCGGGAACGGGTATTCACCGTACCGCGATCGGATATGAAGAAGATCCGAGAATAACCAAACTCGAAATCGAAAAACTCAGTTACGAAGCGAAGAAAGCCGAGGAAGAGAGAAAAGCCGAGGAAGTAAGACTTCAGACGATAAGAGAAATCGAAGCGGCGAAAGGCAACGATGCCGCAAAGGTTAACGCCGAGAAGGAAGCCGAACAGGCTAAACTCGCTCTTCAGCAGGCTCTTGCCGAAAGAGAAGCGCTCATCGCTCTCGCCAAGGCGGAAGAGAGAAACAAAGTTCTCGAAGAACTCACCGGCGGCGTTACCGTCGAGGGCGGAGTAAGCGAAGAGAAAGTCAACGAAATCGTCGACAAAAAACTTAAAGAATACGACGAACAAAGATCTAAGGAAATAGCCGACGAACAGGCAAGGATCAACGCCGAACTCGCCGCCAAGATTGCCGCCGAACAGGCAGAACAGGCAAAACACGCGGTTGTCGCTGCCGAAGAACCGAAAGCGCCTGCGTTCGACGCCGGCAAAGCGTTCGACGAACTCAAAGCAGAAGCGCTCGGTTATAAACCCGCCGACGATCTCGATTTCGGTCTTACCGATAAAGACGTTGCGGTCGCCCTTAAAGTCGAGGGTGACGCGGTTGTTCTGGAAGCGGATATCGACAAAGCCGAATGCGAAGCCAAAGGTTTCAAGGTTACTGACGGAGATAAACTTCCCGTGAAGATGCTTGTCGAAAAAGACGAGGATCTCGCCGACGCGAAAGAACTTATCGAAGAAGTTCTTTACGGAAAAGGCTATATGAAAGCCGAAAAGGCCGAAGTTGCCGAAAGCACGGAAGCGGAGAAGAGCGAAGGCTACGAACTCGACCTTGCAAAAGGCAAACTCGCCACGACGCCCGAGGAATTCCTTAAACTTATAAGAGTAAACGCTAAGTCTTACGTTCTTACCGACGGAGAAGCGACCGATAAACTTCTTATGAAAGCGTTCATCGCAAACGGAAAGGTTTATATGTACCTCAACGTTACGGGCGACGGCTTTAACGCCGCGGACGACGCGATAAAAGCCGAGGGCTTGGGTTCATTCATGGTTGTTAAAACCGCCGAGGACTGCAAGAAGGCGATTGCCGCGATTTCGCTTATGATGCGCGAAAACGGACTTGTTCGTTATCCTTCGGCAAACAGTATAACCGAAGAATCGAGCGACAAGGGCTTCACTTACACGCTTAAAGCGTAATAGCGTAAAAGGTAAAATCGTAGAAAGCATTGGTCTTGCCTTCTCCTTGACGGGAGAAGGCAAGAATATTCTAAAGACTGCCGGCGGGATAAATTAAATATCGGTCGAAATATCGCAGCGATACGAAACGATTGCGCCGACGGAAGTATTACGGAAATATTCATATAATATAATTGCGCTTTTATGCAAACGCGGATAAAAGCCGAAGGAGATAAACAATGAGCGAAAAGGTAATTCTTACCGAAGAAGGATATAAGCAACTCGAAAAAAGGCTCGAGGAATTAAAATTCGTCAAGCGTCCCGAAATAACCGAAAGAATCAAGGTAGCGAGAGATTTCGGCGACCTTTCCGAAAACGCGGAATACGACGCGGCGAAGAACGAGCAGGCAAGAATCGAGGGTGAAATCGTAGAGATCGAAGCGAAACTCAAAATCGCCGAAATCATCAAGACCGACGGCGGTCACGGCGTGGTCAACGTCGGGAGCAAGGTGAAAATTCTCGACGATTTGAACGAAGAAACCGAATACGAAATAGTCGGTACGACCGAGGCGGATATTTCCGTGGGGAGAATTTCCAACGAATCCCCGCTCGGCAAGGCTCTTATCGGCGCAAAACTCGGCGACACGGTTACCGTCAAAGCGCCCAAGTGTTCTTATCAGGTTAAAATTCTGGGAATCGACGGCTGAAAATCGAAGAGATGGACGTTAAAATAACAAAAGGAAGATTTGCGAACCTCATCGCATACGATCTGGTTAAGATAATCATTTCGATAATCGCGGCGATAATGGTCTGGGTGTTACTGTTCACGATGTGCGCCACGCGCGCCACGGTCGGCGAGCAGTTCGGTCTTATCGTTTTCGACGGCGTATATTATAAGGACAATTACGCCGAGGACGTAATATTAAAATTAAAAAAGGAAAAGAGCCTTTCTTACGACGTTCTCACCGCGAACGTTTCAAAGGTTACGGCGGCGGGCAATTATTCCGCGCTTTATATGTTAACTCTCAAAGCCTCCACAAAAGAAGGCGACGTATTCGTCTTTAACGGTAAAACCGAACAGGAGAAAGACGAAAAGGGTAACCTTAAAACCGACGAGAGCGGCGCGCCCGTTTTAAAGTTGAACGACAACGCGCAATCGATCGTAAACAGCAGTTATCTCGTTTCGTTCACCGAATATCTCGATGCCGCAAAGCAGTATCTGGACAAGTTCGTCACGGACGGAACGGTTGACGAAAACGCCGTAAAGAACTATTTTCTCGATTACAGAATAAAGTCCGCAGGCAATTACAGAAAGACGTTCAGAACGCAGGAGCAGAAGGACAAGGGCGTAAAACTCGAGATAGAAAGAATAAACACGCTTCTCGATAATTACACGTTGGTTAGCGGCGCGATAGAGAACGCGAAAGCCGCAGGCGTGGATATATTATGGTATGCGGATTTCTGTCCGGGCGAAACGTATGAAAAAAAGAACGTGCCTTACGGCATAGATTTATATAAACTCAACGCGGCGAGCGCGACGAGCGGCGGCGAAAAACTTTCCGATTACTGGTATTATTGGGAAGCCGTCGAAAATAAGAACGAAAGCGAAAGCGGAAGTTCCGACCTTGTTAAAAAAAGCGATGGTCTTACGATGGCGGTGTTTAATTACGGCGCGGATCAGTTCGACCTTCAGTTCGAGAGCCTTGCCGTTATTGCCGACGCTATAAAAACGTTCAGCAATTACGCGGCGTGAAAATTACGTTGCGGGTAATGATTACGCGAAGTAAAATTAAGCGCGGCGAAAATTGATTACGCCGACTGGTCGCGGAAAATGGCGAAAAAGACGCCTTTTCGGTAATTAATGATAAGGAATGCAATGCCTATGCAAAAATCAAACAACATACGCGGCGCGTTTATAACTCTCGAGGGCGGCGACGGTTCCGGTAAATCCACGCAATTGAAACTTTTAACAGAGTATCTTCAAAGTAACGGTTACGATTGCGTATTCACGAGAGAGCCGGGCGGCACTGCGATATCGGAAAAAATCCGCGAAATAATCCTCGACGGAAACAACGCCGAAGAAGCGGACGAAACCGAGGCTTTGCTTTACGCCGCGGCGCGCGCCCAACTCGTAAAAGAGTTGATAATTCCGTCGATAGAACAAGGGAAAATCGTCGTTTGCGACAGGTATATAGATTCCTCGGTTGCCTATCAGGGCTACGCGAGAGGTTTAGGAAAGAATTTCATCGACGAAATCAATTCCTTTCCGCTCAAACACTGCATGCCGGACGTTACTCTGTTTTTCGATATAAAGCCGGAACGCGCTTTCGCGAGAAAGGGCGGCGCGGATAAAAACGACAGAATAGAGCAAAGCGGCGCGGAATTTCACGAAAAGGTTTACGAGGGCTATAAAAAACAGGCGAGCGTTTTCCCCGAAAGAATCGCGGAGATAAACGCCGAACAGAGCGTGGAAGAAGTTTTCGCCGACGTTCTGAAAGTTCTGAAAGAAAGAAATATCATCAAGTGAGAAAACGTGCAAAGTGAAGAGCATAGCGGAAAAGGTTATAAGAAATACTAACGCTTATAAGATAATTTACGGCGAGAAAAAACGCGGCGAACTAAGCCACGCTTATCTTATCGTTTGTCCGGACGGCGTTATGTTGAAAACGTATATGAAACTTTTCGCTTCTCTCATAATGTGCGAAAACGACGGCGCGTGCGGCGAATGTCGCCCGTGCAGGCTGATCGACAAGGAAGCCTACGCCGATTGCGATTTTTACCCGAAAGACGGCGATAAAATCAAAACGGCGGATATTGACGATCTCGTTTCCAAAACGATAATCCGCCCCATCGAGAGCGATATCAGAATGTTCGTGCTTGTGGGCGCGGAGAATATGACCGCCGAAGCCCAGAACAAAATATTAAAAACGCTCGAAGAGCCGCCGCGCAACGTCTGTATTCTGATAGGCGCAACGACGGACAACGCTCTTCTTCCCACGGTTAAATCGAGGGTGAAAAGGCTGGACGTTCCGCCTTTTTCGGACGGAGAAATCAGACGCGCGCTCGGAGATGAATATCCCGACAAGGCGAAACTCGAATCGGCGATCGCGCTCGGCGGCGGGAAAATCGGTTCTGTCATAAAAGCGTATACTGACGGAAACGCCGAAAAGATGCAGGCGTTTTGCAGAGAAGTGTTGTTTTCGATGCGTTCTTCAAAGGACGTCGCGAAGTATTCTTCAAAAATAAACAAAGACAATATCAAGGATTTTATTTCGATTTTAAAAAGCGAAGTGGCAAATCTTCTCGTGAAAGATAATCGAAAAGCCGAAGATTACGGATACGTAACGGGCGCGCTGATCGCCATTTCGGATATGCTTTCCGAAAAAGAGCGCGCGTTGTATTATAACGCCAACGCCGTGATGGTTGCGGACAGCGTTTTACTGGCGATATTAGGAGAAAAGTATAAATGGCAGAAGTTGTAGGCATAAAATTCAAACATTCCGGCAAGGTTTACTTTTTCGACCCTTGCAAGATGAAATTATCCAAGGGCGACGGGGTGATTGTCGAAACGGCGAGGGGCGTCGAGTACGGCAAAGTTGTCAGCGAGCCGAGGGAGGTGCCGGAAGACAAAATCGTTCAGCCGCTTAAGCCGATTGTCCGCCGCGCTACCGCGGACGACGAAGCCAGGGTGAAGAAAAACGAAGCCAAAGTCGCGGACGCGATGAAGCTCGCCAACGAAAAAATAGCCCAGAGAGGCTTGAAAATGAAACTAATCGGCGCGGAATTTGCATTCGAGGGCGGAAAAGTCGTGTTTTATTTCACGGCTGCCGGGCGAATCGATTTCAGAGAACTCGTCAAAGACCTCGCTTCCGCGTTTCATATAAGGATAGAACTTCGTCAGGTCGGCATAAGGGACGAAACGAGAATTCTCGGAGGAATCGCGCCTTGCGGAAGAGTTTGTTGCTGCGCGAGTTGCATGCCCGATTTCAGAAAAGTAACGATAAAAATGGCGAAAACGCAGGGCTTATCGCTCAATCCCGCAAAAATCAGCGGGCTTTGCGGCAGGCTTATGTGTTGTCTCGAATATGAAAACGAGCATTACAGCGAAGCGTTCAAAAAGATGCCTAAGGTCGGGAGCGAAGTTACAACGCCCGAAGGGAAGGCGACCGTCGTATCCAACAATATGCTCAAAATGATCGTTAAGGTTAAAACCTCGAATTCGGACGGAAGTTTCGCCTATAAGGATTTTCCGCTTGCGGACATAAAGTTCAAAAAGGTAAATAAGCCCGATGACGACCAACCCTCGCAGGAAGAACTCAAAGAAATTAAGGATTTGCTCGATTAATCCGAATTTTTATTGAAAATTCATATACAAAATTCTTAAATCGTGATATAATAAAGGCGTTGGAATTTTTTCAAACGCATTATAATTAAAAAAACGGAGGTAAAAAACTATGGCTTACAAAATTACCGATGCTTGCATTATGTGCGGAGCATGCGCTGAAAATTGTCCCGTCGCCGCTATTTCGGCGGGTGATTCTCAGTACGTTATCGACGCAGACACTTGCATAGGCTGCGGCGCTTGCGCGGATACTTGTCCCGTCGGCGCGCCCGTAGAAGCGTAAAAACAAAACAAACACGGAGAAGCGGCTGTCGCATTTTTATTTTGCGACAGCCGTTTTCGTAAAAAGGCATAGCCGACGAGGAGCGCAATGCTTAACGAAAACGAAACGCTCGAGGATCTTCTGATCGACGGGCTTAAAATAATACAAAATAAAACGCTTTACAGATTTTCGAGCGATTCGGTGTTGCTCTCGAAGTTCGCTTCTTTTAAAAACGGCGATACGGTCGCGGATTTCTGTTCCGGCTCGGGGATAGTCGGCATACATTTTTACGCGTTGCACAGGAACGTGAAAAAAGTATATGAGTTTGAACTGCAGAAATGTCTGCACGAACTCGCCGAAAAAACCGTAGAATATAACGGCATAGGCGAAAAGATAGAGTGCGTAAATACGTCGCTTCAGGATATTCCCAAGGAATATAACTCGTTTTTTTCGCTTATTTTGTGCAATCCGCCCTATAAAAAAATAAACGGCGGCGAACATAACCCGAGCGATCATATAGCCGTGTGTCGGCACGAAATCGCGATCACGCTCGACGAAATCGTTGAAATCGCCGCGAAAAAACTCAGGAACGGCGGCAGATTCTGCATTTGTCAGAGAATAGAACGCCTTGCCGACGTTATCTGCGCGATGCGCGCAAATGGAATCGAACCCGTAAGACTGCAATTCGTCACGAGCGGACAGTCCGAAAAGCCCTATTTATTCCTTGCGGAAGGGAAAAAAGGCGTGAAACCGCAACTTAAAGTGGAAGAAAATATAAAAAACTGAGGAATGGTATGTTGTATTTCGTTTCAACGCCCGTGGGGAATCTCAAAGATATTTCGCTCAGGGCGCTTGAAGTTTTAAAATCCGTCGACGTTATCGCTTGCGAAGATACGCGCACGTCGCTGAAACTGCTCAATCATTACGAGATAAAAAAGCCGCTCGTCGCTTATCATAAGTTCAACGAAACGGTTGCGGCGGAAAAGATTATCCGCGACCTTAAAGACGGGAAAAATGTTGCGCTCATAACCGACGCGGGGACGCCCGTCGTTTCAGACCCGGGCAACGTGCTCACTAAATTATTGCGTGAAGAGGGCGTTGATTACACCGTTATTCCCGGCGCGACGGCATTTGTTCCCGCGCTTATTCTTTCCGGACTCGACGCGCAAAGGTTCGCGTTCATAGGTTTTTTACCGGGCAAAAAAAAGGACAGAGAAGAACTTCTCGCCCGATATAAAAATCTCGATATGACCTTGATTTTTTATTCTGCCCCGCACGACCTTTTCGATGATCTCGCCTCGCTTTTCGATGCGTTCGGCGCAAGGAAAGCCGCCGTTTGCAAGGAAATAACCAAACTTCACGAGGGTGTGGAAAGGATAACTCTGGGCGACACGCTCGCCGCGCAGGAGCCGAAAGGCGAATACGTTATCGTTGTCGAGGGAGGAAAAGCGGAGGAGAGCGAACTTCTCGCGCTTTCCGTCGAAGATCATATAAAACATTATATGAAGAGCGGAATGGATAAAAAAGAGGCGATGAAAGCCGTCGCAAAGGACAGAAAAATATCGAAATCGGAAGTTTATAAGTATTCCGTCGGTATTGAAAATAATTAGTAAGAAAAAATGCGCCGCCGGGGCTTGTAATTTATTATTTTTTATGATATAATGAAATAAATTAATAATATCGGGGTATGATATGAAAAAAATATTTTCGATTTTGTTTTGCGTTGCGATAATTCTCACGGGGCTTTGCTCGTGTTTATCGAGCGGTATGCCCGTTACGGACGACAAGTATTTCACTTTCATCGAATACGAGGACGGCTATGCGATTGCCGCCGCCACGCTTGCCGAATATCCGAAGAATATTAAACTTCCCGCCGAGCATAACGGCAAAAAAGTCATCGCGGTTAAAAGCGAAGGATTTAAAAATTGCCAAAATCTCGAAAAGGTCGTTATTCCCGCCGGCTATAAACTGATCGGCGACGGGGCGTTCGAGGGGCTTAAGAATCTTCACAACGTCAGCATTTCCGACATAAAAGACGAGGGGTCTCTTACCGTTGGGTACAGAGCGTTTGCCGATTGCGTCGCGCTCACCGAGGTTTCTTTCGGAAAAGCGGTTAAAAACGTCGGGGCTTATGCGTTCAAGAATACGAGAATTCTTCGCGTGGAATTTTCCGCAGTCGAAACTCTCGGAGATTACGCGTTTAAAGATTGCGTTTCGCTTACTTACGTTTACATTCCCGAAACTCTTACGGCAGGCGGAATCGGAAAAGAAGCGCCGTTTTACGGCTGCAAGGACGACGTGGATTTCGTTATTCACGAACACGCGAAACTCAATGCCGTAACGGTTGCGGTTCTCACCGGAAGCCAACAGTAAAATTCGGCTAACTTGAACAAAAAAAATAAAATTATGCCGCGTTTTCGCGGCATTTTTTAAACGTATGCCAGACAAGAATAAAACGAACCGTGGTCTGACGGCGAAATTTTGACTAATACTTCGTTACGCTCGCGGCTTATACGTCAAGTATTAACCCGTTCGCGTGCCTTGTCTTAGCCTAAAATTTCGCCGTCAGACTCGCAAACGACCAAAACGCCGATATTTTCGATGATTTTTGGCAAAGGCGAACGCAGACGTACTTGCCGTACTTCAAGCGAGAATTTGACAAAAGCGCGGAAATTGCGGCATTTTGGCAAGGTTCGTTTTATTCTTGTCTGGCATAGGGAACTCAATATAATACGACCGAAACACACGAGGTGAATTATGGATTATGATTTTTTTGCTTACTTATCGAGGATGAAATACATCAAACGCTGGGCGCTGATGCACTCCACAACCGAAGAGAATATTATGGAGCATAGTTTGCAGGTTGCTGAAATTGCTCACGCTATCGCGCTTATCAAAAACAAAATGTTCGGCGGCGCGGTGGACGAATATAAGGTTATGTGTCTTGCCGTTTATCACGAGGCGAGCGAGGTTATCACGGGCGATCTGCCAACGCCCATCAAATATTTCAACTCTCAGATAAACACGGCGTATAAGGATCTGGAAAACCTTGCGTCGGAAAAACTTATCGGAAAATTACCCGAGGAATTAAAGCCTTACTACAGAGAATTTATCCTTGCGGATAAGAATTGCGAGGAGTATAAAATTATGAAAGCCGCCGACAGAATCGCCGCTTATATCAAATGCGTTGAGGAAGTGAAGAGCGGAAATAAGGAATTTTTAAAGGCAAGGGACAGCATAGGCAAAGATATCCGCGCCATAAACGACAAAGCCGTTAAGTATTTCGTTGCGAAAATTCTGCCGAGTTTTGAAAAGACTCTGGACGAACTCGAACTTTAATACTTAACGTACTTAATTGAAGAGAACTCGCTTATCCCGGCAGATCGATCCTATCGGATGACTTGCAGGGACAAGTGAGTTCTTTTATTTTTTCTGATATTATTTTTGGTCGGCACTCGGACAAACATAAAACGAATATTAAAGGGCGGGGACGAATGAAAATTCGTCCCCGCCCGATTTAACTATAACTTATCGAACAAAATAGTTATTTAGTTTCCGGCTTATTCGCCTTTATCGTCCTTTTCTCCGTTTTCTTCGGAATCGTCGCCGTAATCATAAGCCTCGTCGGTTGCGTCTGGCGCTTCAACGTTGTTCTTGTTCAGGTTCTTTCCGTTGCCGGCATATCTCTTCGATTTGTCGTAACCCTTGACGTAATAACCTTCTTTTCTGGACTTTTTGCTCTTCTTATTCTTGGTCGACATACGAATGATAACCGCAACGAGAGCCGCGATAAGAACGACCGCGATGATTATCGAAATAATCTGGAGCCATGCGTAACTTGCCGTCGAAGTCGAACCGGACGAAGTGCTGTCGCTCGTCGATTCGCTTGAAGATTCGTCGGCGTCGCTTTCGATAACGTAGGTTATGCAATCGATCGTGTCGTAACGATAGAGCATAACGACTTTGGTCGTTTCTTCGCTGCCGTCGTTTTTAAGATATCCGTAAGCGACGACAGTATCGGTCGTGACGTCCTCTCTGACGTTGCCGTCGTCGTCCTTTAAGGGGTTTTTACCTTTTTTCGCGTCGGATTCGCTCTTGTAGTATTTAACAACTTTGTCGTGAGTAGCGGTTTTTTCAAACGTGTAATAGTCGGGATCGAAAGCGTCGGCGAGCGAATCATAATCGTTAGCCGCGGAATAGGTCGCGCCTTTGTTGGCTTTGCCGATAAGCATCGAACCTTCGCCCTCGAAACCGAACTGAAGTTCAAAGTCTTTCGCTTCGTTGCCGGTTCTTACGATGAACGTAACGGTAGTGTAGCCGTCGCCGCCCTTCTTGCTTGCGGCGGTGACTTCGGTCTGCATAACGTAGTCCACCTTGTTTTCGGTGAATTTCGCAACGCCGCCCACTTTGTCTACGTTCGCGATGTCATAGTCGTAAAGTCTTACGAACGCCTTGCCGCTGAGAACTCTGAGTTTAACGCTGAAACTGTAAACGCTGTTCGCGGGAACCGTTACGGGGAGATTGTTGGAAGTAGCGCGGATGAAATATCCGGTTTTGGAGTAAAGCGCGATGGCTTGTACTTCTTTGTTCCCGTTCGGGTAGTACGCCTTGTAATCCGCTTTGAGCGCTGCAAGCGCGGCGTTGAGCGCGGAGTTGTAACTATACGCGCTGTTGACGAGGAACGCTTTGTTGTTTTCGTCTGCGGTAACGCCTCCCTTATATGCGCCGCCTGTGATCTGAGTAAGACCTACTTCGTAACCCTTATAACGTCCTTCGGCGTCCTTGGTCGAAGAAGGATCGTACATAGCGTCGTTGGTGTTGACGTCGTAACTGTCGTTCGCGGTATCGTCGTCTTTGTCTTCCGACGTATCGCTGTTGTAGTCGCCGAGCAGAGTAACTTTCGTACCGTTGTTCGATGTGTCCGCCGCGTCGAATTCTTCTTCGGTGAGCGTAACGATCTTGAAATCTTTGAAGATTGCCTTACCTACGGGGAAGTCGGTATTTGTGGAAGATTCAGCCGTAGGACCGAACGTGATTTTGAGAGAGTACGTCAGATCGCTTCCGTCGTTGGCTCTGTTGGTGGTGAGGTAAATAGCGTATCTTACGTCCTTGCCGTCGGTGGCGAAACTGTCGAATCCGCCGTTTTCCTTGCCGTTATCCATAACTTTTACGGATGCGTTCTTGGAATAACTCTTAGCGTCCACGTTGGCGGTGAAGGAAACCATCACGCCCTTGTAATCGGTGGTCGCGTCCTTGTCGGTATTGACGTATTTTTTAAGATTGAAATCTACCGTAGTGTAGGAATAAGACGAGCCGTATTCTCTTCCAGTTTTGGAGAAGTCGATTGTGAGAGCGCCGTTTTCGGGAGCGCCGACCTCATAACCTTCGTTGTCGTTTTTGTTGTTGAGGTTGAATTTGTTGAATGCGCCCGCGCCGCCGGCGAGAACGTCGTCAGCCTGAGTCGCTTTCGCGAAATCCGCTTTAACAACGGAAGCGTCTTTTTTAGCGGCGTCTACCGTTAAAAAGCCCTTTTCGGTTTTCTTGGTATTGTCGTCGTTGTAAAGTTTAACGGTTTCGGTCGCAGTCGCTTCGTCGTATTTGCCGTTGTCGAGTTTTTCCATCTTAACGTCGTCGAAGTATGCGGTTCCGGAGCAACCTCTGAGTTTGTTGTCGCTGTTGCCGTGACCGAAGCCGAGAACTACCTGATATTTGGTTGCGGCGATGTTGCTCGGTCTGAGATAGATCGAGTACATTTTCCATTCGCCCTTGGTATCGATATTGTCGATAATGGTGGAATCGATAGTCGTTCCGACGGTGTTTCTCACTTCGATATACGCGCCCGTGTCGAGAGCGGCGTTGCCGTCTACGTATTTACCGGCGACGTTGTCGGTGCGGACGTAAACGGTGAGAAGATAATCCGCGCCGTATTCCGCCGTGACGGTAGTGGAAGAAACGACGTACTGAGCCGCGCCTTCGCCGTCGGAGTTGACGTCGTTGGCAAGCATAAGAACTTTCTTGTGGTCGTCGCCTTCTCCGCGATGAACTTTTTTATAATCGGGATAATCATCGCTGGTAGTATCGATTATTCCTGAAGATTTCGTCGTCCCGTAAGAGGTTCTCGTCCATTTTACGCTCGAAGAAACGGAATAAGGATATTTCGTCGTGGAATCGGGAATGTGGTATTCAAAATTCCCGTTTGCGATCATCTGCTCGTCTTTAACTTCGTCTTTTACGGATTCGCTTTCGGATTCCGATTCCGAAGTCGATTCGCTCGAAGAGTTTCCGCAGGAAGACGCGAAACAGAAAACGAGCGAGAGAACGAGCGCCGTTAAAAGCATGATGAACGCTTTAAAGTTAAACTTGTTCTGAGTTTTGTTCATAAGTCACCTTTCTGAAGTTATTAGTTTGTCCGATTCGACGCGAGTTCAAACGTAATTTCCGTTTCCGCCCGACGTTCTTCCTTTTACGCCGGACGTTTCGTTTCCGTTAAGTTTCCGCGCGCGTTTTACCGGACGCACCCGTATAATAAGGCTGAATTTCTTCATCGTTATTTCGTCGCTGCCGAAGGATAACGCGGGGGATTGCTTTTGCCGCAAATAATCCCGGCGAAGAATAAAAACCTATACTCGTTCATTATACATTATTTAACTGAAAATTGCAATGAATATGCGACGATTATAAAAATTTTTTGTAATTTATCTTTAAAAATTTTCTTCCGTGTCAATAATAAATCCGATGCAACGATTACGCGGCTCGGAAGCGGTTGCAGGGGAGCGGAATTGACTGACGAATTCAAAAAGAAACTTTATCTTATTTTAACGGGCGTCGTAACGGGCGCGGCTAACGGTTTTTTCGGCGGCGGAGGCGGAATGATCGTCGTGCCGTTGCTTACGTTTTTGCTTAAAACGGAAACAAAAAAGGCTCACGCCACCGCAATCGCGATTATTCTGCCGATTTCGGTCGTCAGCGCGATAGTATATTTTTTCAAAGGCAGTTTTGATTTTTCCGCGGGAATACCGTCGGGGATAGGCGTGGTCGCAGGCGGAATCGCGGGGGCGTGGCTGCTCGGCAAACTCTCGTCGAAACTCATAACGCGTATTTTCGCCGTCGTTATGCTTGCCGCCGGCATAAAACTATTGTTCTTTTAAGGAGTTGAACAATCTTTATGTGGAGAATTATTTTGTTGGTTCTGGCGGGTATTGCCGCGGGCGCGCTCGGAGGAATGGGTATGGGCGGCGGAACGATACTTATTCCCGTTCTCACGATTTTTTTCGGCGTTGAGCAGAAGCAGGCCCAGGCGATAAACCTCGTCGCGTTCATACCTATGGCGATAGCGTCGCTTATAGTTCACGTGAAAAACAAAAGAGTGGAAACGAAAGGTATTCTGTGGATAATCATTCCCGCAACGGTTTTATCGCTTGCGGGGAGTATGGTCGCTCAGGCGATTAACGGAGAAATCCTCAAACGCATTTTCGGCGGTTTTTTGTTGCTTTTGTCCGTGGCGCAGTTTTTTTCGGAAGAGATAAACGAAAAACTTTCCGGAATCGGCAGATAGCCCGTTTCCGCTTGAAGCGATGCCTGTGAAAGTCGGCCGCAGACAATTTTCGCAGACAATTTTCATTGATTTTTCGCAAAAAGCACCTTATATTGATTGATATATTTGCAAATTGCACAATATGTGGGGAAAATTGCACAAATATAGCAAAACCCCCTTTTCAAATCGATAAATATATGTTAATATACAGTAGTAAATACAGAATATTAACGGTAAAACGGAATATTCGGAACAGTCGTTTTGTATTTTGTATGGTTTGTATTTGATTTAAATTATTGGAGTTACGAAATTGGAAAAAATAGGTATTATCGACTTAGGCTCGAACACTGCAAGGCTCGTGATAGTTGAAATGCTCGGCGACGGGCATTTTATTGTTATAGATCAACTTAAAGAGAGCGTAAGGCTCGGCAAAGATATGGAAAGGGACGGGTTTTTAAAGCCGCAGAGAATCGCGGAAACACTTAAAACTCTCAAAATGTTCCGCAAACTTTGCGACGCTTACGGCATCGAGAAGATTATAGCCGTGGCTACGGCGGCGGTGAGAAGAGCGAAAAACCAGCGCAGTTTCCTCGACGAAGTGGCTACCACCTGCGGAATCAAACTCCGCGTTCTCACGGCGGACGAAGAAGCGACCTACGTTTATAAAGGCGTAATCAACACGATGGATATTCCCAAGGGGCTTATTCTCGAAATCGGCGGCGGTTCGACAAAAATCGTTCAGTATAACAGAAAAAATCTTCTTCACTACGAAACCCTTCCTTTCGGCGCGGTTACGCTCACCGAACTTTTCCAGAACGACGGAATTTCGCCCGCGGAACAGGCGGCTAAGATAGAGGAATTCTTTACCGAACAGTTGAAGAAAATCGAATGGCTCAAAGAAGTAGACCCCGAAACGCAGATGATAGGCGTCGGCGGCTCGTTCAGAAGCCTTTGCAAACTCAGCAAGATGATGAAGAAGAGTCCGCTCAATACGGTACATAATTATCGTATAAACGTTGACGAATTCAATAATCTTTACGATATGCTCAAAGTTCTCGACCTTGACAAAAAGAAGAGAATAAAAGGCATTTCGTCATCCCGCGCGGACATTTTGCCCAGCGCTCTCGCCGCGATAAGCAGTTTCGTGAAATATATGAACTATCAGCAGATGGTCATTTCCGGCTGCGGACTGAGAGAAGGCATTATGTTCAATTACGCAATGCCGATAACTATCGAAAAGCCGATAAGCGACGTTCTCACTTACAGTTTGCAGACGCTCGTGAGGTTCTATAACTGTAATCAGAAACACGTCGAACACGTGGTGAATCTTTCGGTTCAACTTTTCAAACAACTTCGCGTGTTGCATAAATTCCCGAGACAGTATCTGAAAATTCTCAAAGTCGTGGCGATGCTTCACGATTCCGGGGCTTCGATTAAATACTACAATTACGAGAAACACACGGCGTATATAATTCTCAACGCGAGCATTTACGGGCTTACGACGAGAGAAATGGTAATGGCTTCGCTCGTGGCGGCGGTTCACGCCAACGACGACGTCAATATGAGCGATTTCGTTCGTTACAAAGCCTACGTTTCCGAAGAGGACGTGGACGCTATAAGAAAACTCGGAATCATGCTCAGAATTGCGGAAAGTCTTGACAGAAGCATGTCGTCCTGCGTCGTTTCGCTCAACTGCGACGTGCTCGGCGATTCCGTGATAATGAAAACGGAAGTGGAAGGCGACGCGTCGCTCGAAATTAAGGACGCGCTCAACGCGTACTCCGATTTCAGAAGAATATTCCACAAAAACCTTGAAATTCTTTGATAATTATTGCATAAAAAACGTGTATAAAAAACGCGTCGCGGAGATTGTTCCGCGGCGCGTTTTAAGTTTTAAATATAAGCCTATAAGTCGATTAATCGCTTATTTTATTCCGATTAGCCTTCGATGTGAAATTTCTGTTTATAATCGTCTATGGCTTTTTCGATTATCGCTATCGCTTCGGTTTTGCCGATGACTTCTTTAACGGCGGTTTCCTTTCCTTCGAGATTTTTATAGACCGAGAAGAAATGCCGCATCTCGTCGAAGATATGAATAGGGAGTTGCGAAAGGTCGGTGTAACGATTATAGTTCGGGTCGGTGAAAGGAATGGCGATTATTTTTTCGTCGTTCCTGCCGTTGTCTATCATCGAAATCGCGCCGATGGGATACGCTCTGCAAAGGGTGAGAGGCTCTAACGCCTCGGAGCAGAGCAGAAGCACGTCGAGCGGATCTCCGTCGTCGCCGTAAGTCCGCGGGATAAAGCCGTAATTTGCGGGGTAGTGAGTCGAAGTGTATAAAATACGGTCAAGGATAATCAATCCCGTTTCCTTGTCGAGTTCGTATTTTTTCTTGCTGCCTTTGCTTATCTCGATAACGCAGATAAAATCTTCGGGTTTGATTCTTTCGGGCGAAACGTCGTGCCAGATGTTGTTCATTTATTTTTTGCTCCTTGATTTTTGTCGGAATTGCATTGCGCCTTTGTCAGAACTGTATTATACAATATGCTTTGCGATAAATCAAGCAAAATTACATTTATTTTCGATTTATTTATAATATTTTTCATTTCGTTTGCCGGCAGATAAAAATACGCGCCGCGTTTCGGTTTGCCGAAACGCGGCGCGCAATAAAGTAATAACTCAGGTTATTTCAGGTTCAGCCTTTGACTATAAAGTTCACGAGTCTGCCTTTAACGACAACGGCTTTAACGATTTCTTTGCCCTCAACCATTTTCGCAATCGTTTCGTTTGCGAGCGCGATAGCCTTGATTTCGTCTTCCGTTGCGTCTTTGGAAACGTTTATCTTCGCTTTAACCTTGCTGTTGAGTTGAACGGCGAGTTCTATTTCGTCCTTAACGAGCGCGTTTTCGTCGCAAACGGGATATGCTTCGGTGAATACGGATTTTTTGTTGCCTCTCTGCGACCAGAGTTCTTCCGCGAAGTGCGGAGCGCAAGGGGCAAGCAGAAGAATGAGCGTATCCGTTGTTTTTCTCAAAAGTTCGTCCTTTCTGCCATCGATTCCGTCGTATTTATAAATTGCGGTTACGAATTCCATAAGCCTTGCAACAGCCGTGTTGAACGAGAAATTGTTCATATCTCTGTCCACATTCTTAATGCAGTAAGCCTCGGCGTAAAGGAGGTCTTTATCGTCTTTATTGAGAGCAAAATTGTCGTTAAACGGCTTATAGCCGCTTGTTTTTGTTATGATTCGCTCCGCGCGCTCGACGAATTTAGCCAAAGACTTGATTCCGTTATCGTCCCACGGGCCGCCGGCGGTGTAGTCGAAACCAAACATAAGATACATTCTGAAAACGTCCGAACCGTAGGTGTCGATATAAGAATCGGGCGAAACCACGTTTCCGCGGGACTTGCTCATTCTCATTCCGTCCGGACCTAAAATAATGCCTTGGTGGGTGAGCGATTTGAACGGCTCGTCGAAATCGAGATAACCCATATCGCGAAGCGCCTTCGTGATAAAACGCGCGTATAAAAGGTGCATGCACGCGTGTTCCGGCCCGCCGACGTATTTGTCGACGGGGAGCATTTTGTTGATTATTTCCGGATCGAACGGCATATCGGCGTTCTTGCTGTCCGGATATCTGAGATAATACCAACTCGAACAAACGAACGTGTCGAGCGTGTCGGGGTCGCGTTGAGCCTTTCCGCCGCACTTCGGGCAGGTCGTGTTCATGAAGGATTCGCATTTTGCGAGCGGCGATTTACCGTCCGGTCTGAATTCAACGTCTTTGGGAAGAAGAACGGGCAGGTCTTTATAAGGAACGGGAACGGCGCCGCACTTTTCGCAGTGAATGACGGGAATAGGCGCGCCCCAGTATCTCTGACGGGAAACGAGCCAGTCGCGAAGTCTGTAATTGACTTTGTGCCGACCTTTCGATTCGGCGAAAAGCCTGTTTAAAATCGCCTTTCTGCCTTCTTCCGAAGTAAGACCGTCGTATTCCGCGCTGTTCACGAGAACTCCGTCGTCCACGAACGGAAGAACGGTTGCGCCGCGCGGGTTGTGAATTACCACGTTTACGGGCAGTTCGTATTTTTTCGCGAAGAGGAAATCTCTCGCGTCGTGAGCGGGAACGCCCATAACCGCGCCCGTGCCGTAGGAATATAAAACGTAATCCGCAGCGTAAATCGGTACTTTTTTGCCTGTTATAGGATTAATGGCATACGCGCCGATGAAAACGCCCGTCTTTTCGCGTGTGGTGGAAAGGCGTTCGATTTCGTCCGTTTTGGAAGTTTCTTCGATGTAACGGAGTACGTCGGCTTCGCGGTCCTTCGTCATCAGTTTTTTAACGAGCGGATGCTCGGGCGCGAGAACGACGTAGGAAACGCCGAAAAGCGTGTCGGCTCTGGTGGTGAAAACTTTGAATTCGTCGCCGCTTTCGGTTCGGAAAAGTATTTCGCCGCCCGTCGATTTGCCGATCCAGTTTCTTTGCATCGCTTTTGTTTTTTCGGGCCAGTCGAGTCCGTCGAGTTTGTCGAGCAGTTCTTCGGCGTATTTGGTTATGCGGAAGAACCATTGCGTAAGGTCGCGTTTGACGACCTGAGTTCCGCATCTTTCGCAGTGTCCGTCGGTGACCTGTTCGTTCGCGAGAACGGTGTTGCAACTCGGGCACCAGTTAACCGGCGCTTCCTTGCGGTAAGCGAGTCCGTTTTCGTAGAGTTTCAGAAAGAGCCATTGCGTCCATTTGTAATAATCGGGCATACAGGTCTTTATTTCTGCCGACCAGTCGAACATCGCGCCCATTTTTTTGAGTTGCGTTTCCATCGTGGCGATGTTTTCGAGAGTGGATTCTTCGGGATGAACGCCCGTTTTTATGGCGTAATTTTCAGCCGGCAAGCCGAACGCGTCGAACCCCATCGGCTCGAACACCTCGTAGCCTTTCATTTTTTTGTATCTTGCGAAACTGTCCGTAAGTCCGTAATTATACCAGTGTCCTAAGTGAAGTTTGGAAGCCGAGGGGTAGGAAAACATCTCAAGACAGTAGAATTTTTTATCTACGTTCTTTTTGTTGAAAGCGTAAAGTTTTTCTTTTTCCCATTTTTGCTGCCACTTGGCTTCGATGGTTTTCATATCCATAAAATGAAACCCTCCTCGCGAGAAATTGTATATGAGCATAATTATAACACAAATCGGAATCTTTTTCCACTTTTTTAGCGGCGTTTGGGTATGAAAAATATATTTTTTATTGTTTGACAAAAGAACGTAAAAACATATGACTTTTTTTTCGCGATGTGTTATCATTAGCCGTAGTTGATAACAGGCTTTTTTTTAACGATAATCCGCCCCGCGGCGAAACAAATCGAAGAGAGTTTCGCCGCGGGGCGGCATACGGAATATACAGAATAATACGGGAGCATTACGATGAACGATAATGAAGAATTGGAGGGAAAAACGCCCGCGGAAGGCGGTTACGGTTTTTTCCCGGAAAGAGAAATAGTTAAATATTCGGTCGCCAAGGATGACTGGGTTGTGCCGGAAAATAAAAAGAAAAAGACGATTTCGTCGGCGATTTTCGTGTTTTTCGCCGCTTTTTTCTACGCGGTCGGGTTTCATTATTTCGTAGACCCGTGCAATTTCGCGCCGGGAGGAATCGGCGGCGTCGTGGCGATGATGAAGTACGTTATAAGCGGCGGCTCTTCGGCGGACGCGGCGGCGAGCGGAATCGATTACAGTTCGCTTTTGTTCGTAATCTGCAACATTCCGCTTCTGATTCCCGCGTATAAAATTCTGTCGAAAGAATTCGTCGTGAAAACGGCGGTGGTTGCCGTTCTTATCGCGGCAATAATGTTTCTTCTCGATAACTTTATCGATCCGAACAAGATTTTTTCGATAAAACACGCGAGCGAACTTGCCGGCAATGAAAAAATCGAAATGGGAACGAGGCTTTTGTCCGCGCTTGTCGGCGGGGCGGTGTGCGGCTTGTCGCTTGCGTGCGCGCTCAAAACCAACGCCTCGACGGGCGGAGCGGATATCGTGGGCGCGATGATACAGAAGAAAAATCCGCATAAGAGCGTCGCTTCGATGATTTTTGCGGTAAACGGCGTGATTTTCGGCGTTTCGTTCTTCGTTTACGGCAACGATACGCTGCCCGTTTTCCTCTCGCTTATCTACACTTATACGACCACAAAGACGTGCGATTATATAATGTACGGAACGAAAAATGCGCTCAAATTCGAGGTCATAACCGAACACGCGGAAGAAATTTCCAAGGACGTAATCGAAAAACTCGGTCACGGCGTTACGGTCACTCCCGCGGAGGGAATGTTCGAACACAGAAACAAAGTGCTTCTGATCTGCGTCATCAAGCCGCGCCAGACGGTGCAGTTTCAGGAGATAATCAATCGTTATCCGGAAACGTTCGCATACGTCGGAACGGTCAGCGAAGTAATCGGAAAATTCAATTCCGAAGGCAGAAAAGAAAAGAAAAAGTAATTTGCAAATCAATATCGTAAAGCCGCCCGGGGTAAACCTGAAAGTTTGCCCCGGGCGGCTTGTTTTACGTCGTTAATCGACTTATATGCGGCTTTCTATGCCGTGATGTCAAAAATTTTCAAAACAAAATACGCTTGTCGGAACAGAAATCGGTAACATCGGTAAACATTGCGGAAAAGAGTATAAAAAATAGACATCCGGTCGAAAATAATATCGGCTTCCCCGAGTATTACATATAATATATTAAGGGAACGCCGGTTGAGCCGCCGGATAGGGCGGCAAAGTGAGGATCGATTATGATAAAGAGAGGCGAACTTTATTACGCCGATCTCAGTCCGGTCGTCGGAAGCGAACAGGGCGGCGTAAGACCCGTTCTCGTTGTTCAGAACGACGTGGGGAACAAATACAGCCCCACCGTAATCGCGGCGGCAGTGACAAGCAAACTTACGAAGGCGAAATTGCCGACGCATATCGAACTCGACGCGTCCCTTTACGGACTGAGCAAAAACTCGGTCGTTCTGCTTGAACAAATCCGGACGCTCGACAAGCGCAGGCTGAAAGAACGCATCGGCGAACTGCCTTTCGGCACTATGCGGAAGGTGGACGGCGCGCTGCTTATAAGCCTCGGGTTTGCAGAGAAAAACGGCGTTGATCGGGCGGAATGATATGAATATTATATGAATATTACGTCGGGTTTATCGGAAAAGCGCCGCGCGGAAGGCTTTTAGCCATCCGCGCGGCTTTAGTCTTTAATATCACGGTATAAAAAGACTTTACAAAATTGCCCGGAAATGATAAAATGAATTTATTAAACATTTTTTTACCGAAGAGGAAAGATATGCAGGACGTAGTCGAGAGAATAAAAAAATATAAACAACTGTTTTCGATAACGAGCGAGGAACTTTCAAAACGCAGCGGCATACCGCTCGGCACGCTTAACAAAATTCTTTCGTCGTCGACGAAGAGTATCAAAACGGAAACTCTGGCGGCAATTGCCAAGGGGCTTGACGTCAGCGTGAGCGATCTCGTCGGCAGGGAAAAGAAGCAGGAAATCTACTCCAGATCGATTGTCGATCCGATTTTTTCTTATTGCCGCGTTGCCGCCGTCACGCCCGAACTCAAAGTCGGCGACGTTGAAAAAAACGCGCAAAGCGTTCTTGACGCGCTCGAAACTTATTCGGTTAAACGGGTGAAAGTTCTCGTTTTCCCCGAACTCACGCTTTCCGGTTACACCGCCGGCGATTTGTTTTATATGGACGCGCTTTTGAAGTCATGCGAGAAGTATCTCGTCAAAATCGTCGATTATTCAATGAATTACGACACTCTTTTGTTTGTCGGCGCTCCGCTCGCGAGAAACGGAAAACTCTATAACTGCGCGGCGGCGATATGCCACGGCAAACTTCTCGGCGTTATTCCGAAGTCCTTTTTGCCGTCTTATAACGAGTTTTACGAGAAGAGGCAATTCGCTTCGCCTGCCGACGAAAACGGCGTTATAACGATAAACGGAAAAGAGTATCCCTTCGGAACGAAACTGATTTTCAGAAACAGAAATTACCCCGCGATGAAAGTCGCCGCGGAAATCTGCGAGGACCTTTGGGCGGTTAATTCTCCGTCGGAAAGGCACGCCGTGAACGGCGCGAACGTAATAGTCAATCTTTCGGCGAGCGACGAACTCATCGGCAAGGCGGAATACAGGAGAAGCCTTTGTTCGATGCAGTCGGCAAAATGCGTCTGCGCTTACGCTTACGCCGACGCGGGCAGCGGAGAATCGTCGTCTGATATGGTATTTTCGGCGCACAACCTGATAACCGAAAACGGTAAAATTCTTGCCGAAAGCGAATTGTTTGGCGACGGGGTTGCCGTTGCGGACGTCGATCTCGGCTTTATTGAACACGAAAGACTTAAACTTTTCAATTACGAACGACTTAAAGACGACGGTTACGCCGTTATCGATTTTGCCGTCGCGGTGAACGCGGACAGGGTTGAACGCGATTACGACAGAACGCCGTTCGTTCCGGGCGACGCCGCGGAACTCTCTAAGAGGGCGGAACTTATTCTCGATATTCAGGCCGAAGGACTTGCAAGGAGAGTTAAACACACTTCCGCGAAAACGCTCGTCGTGGGCGTTTCGGGCGGGTTGGACAGTACGCTTGCGCTGCTCGTCGCGGTGCGCGCCATGGATAAACTCGGCAGAAAGAGAAAGGACATAATCGCCGTCAGCATGCCTTGTTTCGGAACGACCGAACGCACGAAGGGTAACGCCGAACTTTTAGCCGAGCAGACGGACGTCGCTTTCAGAGAAATTAATATCACGGAATCGGTGAGAAGCCATTTCAAAGATATCGGTCAGAATGAAAACGTTACCGACGTGACTTACGAAAATTCGCAGGCGAGAGAACGCACTCAGGTGCTGATGGATATCGCCAACAAAACGGGCGGGCTTGTCGTCGGAACGGGCGATTTGTCCGAACTCGCTCTCGGCTGGGCGACATATAACGGCGACCATATGTCGATGTACGGCATCAACGCGTCCGTGCCGAAAACGCTCGTCCGTTACGTAATCGCCCACGTTGCGGAGACGAGCAAAGGCAAAACGAAAAAGGTACTCGAGGATATTCTCGCAACGCCCGTAAGCCCCGAACTTATCCCTGCCGAGAACGGCGAAATAAAGCAGAAAACCGAAGATATCGTCGGACCTTACGTTCTTCACGATTTTTTCCTTTATCATTTCGTCAGGTCGGGATTTTCGCCTGCGAAGATATTCAAAATCGCCGAAAAAACTTTTGAAGAGGAGTATGATTCGGCAACGATATACAAATGGCTCGAAGTGTTCGTAAAGAGGTTTTTTGCTCAGCAATTCAAGCGTTCCTGCTTGCCGGACGGTGTAAAAGTCGGTTCGGTTGCGCTTTCGCCGCGCGGCGACTGGCGCATGCCGAGCGATTGCAGCGCGGACGTATTTCTTAAGGATTTACGCCGCGTAAAGCCGTAAAGATTTTTTAAGCAGCGGAAAAGACGACGAACGACGGCAACAAAGTTGCCGCGTACTCGGCTCAATGTCCGCTCCATACAAAAACCCCCTCAAGACTCCTTGAGGGGGTTATAAAATCAATGAGAAATTGCCGAATCCCGCAAAGCGGGAGCCCACGGCAAAAATTTGCTGACGCAAATTGACGAACGACGGCAACAAGTTGCCGCGTACTCGGCTTAATGCCCGCTCCATACAAAAACCCCCTCAAGACTCCTTGAGGGTGTTTTTGTATGGAGCGGGCGATGAGAATCGAACTCACAACCGAAGCTTGGGAAGCTCCTATTTTGCCACTAAACTACGCCCGCTTGTTTATTTCGTATGATATTTTACTATATTTTTGGTTTTTTGACAAGCGTTTAGAGGCGATAAAAAAATATTTTATGCAATCGCCGTCAGACCACGGTTCGTTTTATTCTTGATCGGCATAAGACAAAAAATATATTTGTACATATAATCATACGTGTTGTCCCGTTTGGGCAATTCGTAATATCGCAAAGACTTAAAATATAATCGAACATCAAAAGGCGTACCGAATGTCGGTTTCCGTGTTTTGCGGAGATGAAATCGATTTAACCTCGCCAAAAGCGAACGTTGACGGACGAAACTCCCTATTGACAAAAATTGATTTTTAACGTATAATGATTAAAACAAGTCTTTTCGACAAAGACGCGGAACGTATGTAAAGCGGAAAGGATAAGGGAAGGGATAAGAATGAAGAAATTGATTTCTATTATGAATTGTATTTTATCAACATTCATTTTTCTTTGTGTTTATGGAAACACCTGTTATCGTTCGGCTCTTTCAGGAAAAGGCGGCGCCGATTTTGGTCAACAAGTCTTTTTGTGTTTTTATTTCGCAACAGGGTTGATAATTTCGATATACTATATATGCATCAAAGTTTATTATTCAAATAAATGTTTCTGGATTGGCGCGATATATAACGCGCTTTATCCTCTTGTGATATTGACGCTTTCGTTATATGCTTTAATTTCACAAAGTTGGGAGATAGACACGATTAATTGGCTTTATTGGCTCTGTAACATAATTCCGGTTATTATCAGCGGATTATATGTTTATGCGGCTGTAAAAAAGGATTCCTAACGTTTTATAATAATAATTACATTACAATAAAAACGGAGGTTAAAAATGAAAAACAAAAGTTTTCTCTACCTTAACAGGCTGTTAGCGTTTATCGCCTTTTTGTGTGCGTTTGGCAGGCTGTGTTATGAATTGGGAAGCGATAAAGACATTAATGGTTTTGTTATGATGCTCGTATTCGCGATATATTATTTACTGTTTTTAATCATCTCGCATAGACTTGTTGGCGCTGTTATTTATACAAAAAAAATATATATTATCGCCGCAAGTATATCGATCGGGTTTATAGTTCTTATGTGGGTATTATATTTGATAACATTTCTATGTAGCAATAAACCTGCAGTAGTAATAGTCTCTTTGATTGATATTATCTACAGTTGTACTATTACGCTTATTTCACTCGCAATTGGTTTTGTATACCTTTTGTTAGCATTCAAATTTAAGGATGATTAAAGATGAATCGATTGCGTTTTAAAATAGGTTTTGTAGCGAGTATACTTGCTATCTTATTAGGAATAGTATTGCTTTTAAGATCTGCAAATTCAACGGAAAATTTGATTTGGGGAATAATATCGCCGATTGTGGGCGTTATCGGCATTATTATTTGTTGGTTCGGTTTAAAACAATAGAGTTCTGTTTGGAGCGATAAGAGATTTTGCCGTTTGCCGCAAGCGGGAGCCTGCGGCAAGAATTTGCTTCGCAAATTGACGAACGACGGCAACGAGTTGCCGCGTACTCGTCTGTTAACCGCCCACCATTAAAAAAGACAC